>Ga0256838_1000048_pt1 | contig 92288 bp, 124 predicted proteins | sample 4571419metaG_FD_185978 | JGI IMG/M metagenome (GOLD analysis project Ga0256838, IMG submission 185978) | Hydrothermal vent microbial communities from Guaymas Basin, Mexico - 4571-419 | ecosystem: Environmental > Aquatic > Marine > Hydrothermal vents | place: Mexico: Guaymas Basin | collected... | reverse complement strand
TTGAAGATTTGAATTCTTCACCAGGAGCAATATTTGTAAGCTCTCAGACTAATGTTAATCAAGAATCAAAAACATAAAGATCCGTTGCTCTTTGTGGATAATAATATTTTGTAAATATTCTAAAATAACCACTGCTATCTTCATCCATAGAATATTGATTAATAGGCTTACCTAGTATTACTGCTGTATTTACATAATCTAATTTAAATCAATTTAATTTTAATTTATGAATCAAAGTAAAATCTCATCTTTGAAAAATAGGCATTATACAATAAGCATTTTTAGGACATTCCTAAGAATAATTTCTATAATAAGAATTAATTAAATATAAACTTTTTTTAGTCATATGGATTTGTTTTATATTTCCCTATATACTATATTGAGTAGATTGTTTTAAATTATTAATATCAATTATATTTATAACATTAAAACTAAATTCATTTATATTATCTATTTTTTCAGGTATATAAAAAATATTAATAGGTTTTATATATCAAATAGAAATTCAATAAGGATAATAATGTTTTCAAATTTTTAATTTTTTATCTTTTGAATAATAAAGCGTAATATTTTTAGGTAAGAGATTCTTATATTTTAATGGTTTAATTAATTTTCAATCATTATAATATTTTTGACAAAAATACTATTTATTAAATTTATAATCAGAAATTACATATAACTTGCTTCAAATTAATCTAGCATCAAAATATTTTCAATATATATCAATAAACTTTATTAATTTAATTTTTGGTAATTTCGAAATATCAAAAATTAAAATATCTGTTTTATATCTTCAAAAATATGTTTCTGTTATTCTACTTCAAATTACAATTAATTTACCATTATTCATAAATAAATTAACTTTATTAATAATTTTTGGCACATTAATAATTTGAATTATATCGGCTTTTGATAAATCAAAATTATTTCAATAAAAACTTTTAATTATATAAATTTTTTTATTTCTTTTACTATAATAAAAAATATAATTTTTATTTAACTTAATAATATCAGGTTCATCAACATTTTGTTTTTGTATATTAGTTTTCGAAAATTCAATATTCTTTTCATATGATTTTGTATTAGAAAAATTTTTTGTATTTAATACTGAACCTTCTTTCTCAGCTGTGTTTATAGATTTTGGAATACTATTAAGTAAATAACCATCCTTTAATGTTCTATAAAAATAAGTATTACAAATTTTATCCATATTCTTAGAAAAAATTTCTTTCATAAATTCTTCTACATCTTTTTCAGATTCAAATTTTTTCAATTTAAACTCCATATTGATTTCTTTAATTTCTTTTACTTTTTCTTCTCTTTCTTTTTTCAAAACAATATCATTCTAAATATCAATAGAAGAAAATGAAAAACTAAATATATAAAATAAAAAAATAATTAAATAAAAATAAATATTTTTCATTTTTAATATTTTAAAAAATAAATATCATTATTTATTATTTTGTTTTTAAAATTCTTAAAATTAAAAACTCTAAATATTATTTTTAATTTTTATAAATTATAAAAACAAAATTAAATTCAAGATGATAATTGACTTAATTTATTTATAAAAGTTTTTGGTAATTTTCTTTCAATTAAAAATTTTCAAAATGGTCATTCTAAAATTCATAAAAATGGTGTATTTCATTGAGCTTTTATTGAATCATATAATTTAATAAAATCATTTATATATTTTTTCATAGTTAAATATTCAAGATTATCCTCATCTTTTCATTTTTTAATAAAATCTAAAGATTTTAAATATGTATTTGCATTTACAGTATCTAAAATTAATCTATAACTAAAATTTCATAAAATTTCTTGTAAATTTTCTATATCTCAAAAATCTGTTAAATTTTGCGTTAATCAAATTATACTTCAATATGCATTTCTAATCATTCTTACAAAACTATTAATTAACTGCTTTAATCATGGGTCATTAAAAAAATAATGAATTTCATCTATCATTATATAAGTATATATTTTCTTTTTTAAATTATACTTTCTGGTAATAATATTTATAAAATTTTGATTTATTCTTAAATATAATCTTATTGATAATAAAATTGAAGATAATATAATTTTTTCTTCATTTGTTAAATTTCAAATTTGGAATCATTCTAATTCTCTTATATCAATTATTAATTTATTATTTTCAAAAATAATTTGTGTTAAATCATTTGTTGAATTTAATATTCTTCTTAAAAATGTATATGAAGGTTGTCTTGCTTTATCAAAAACTAATATTAATTTTGTTAATATTTCTTTACTAATTCATTTAGATTTTTTTATTTTTTCTAATTCTTCAATTAAAATATCAATTGTAACTTTTCATTCATACTTTTCATATATATTTTTTATAATTTTTTCAATTACTGTTTTTATAGCTCATTCAATTTGTGTATACAATTTTGAATCTAAAACATATATTAAATTAAATAAAAAATTAATAGCATTTCAAACTGCATCTTCAAAATTATATTTTATTTTTTCATAAAAATTTTTATTAAGATATATAGGAGAAAAATTTCAATCTCATATATTAATAACTCCAATATCATTATTTCAAAGCACTCAAACTATTTTCTTCATTGTTCAAGATGGGTCGATACTGATTACTTTATCTTTTAAAGTCATAACAGTAAACAATTGTGTGTACATTGTTTTTCAACTTCCACTTCTTCATACTATTATCATATTTTTGTTTTCTGTTGTGTTAAATAGATTTTTAATTATAGGCTATCAAGTGTATGTATCAATTCATAAATACGTTCAATCTAATTCTAAATCTTCTAAATAAGGAGTAGTAACTTCAAAAAAATCTATTATATATCATGCAATACTTATATTTTCTTTTCAATTAGGTAAGGTAGCTCAAGGATATAAAAAATTATTATACCTAAAATAATCATAATAATCATTATTAATTAATGAAACACAAGAACCTCATCTTTCATTAAATAAATTTTTTAAATAATTTTTAAAATTTTTATATTTTTCTTTCGAAGTATAATAAATTCAAACAGTAATATTAAATTTCATAAAATTCTACATATTATCTCACAATCTTCATAATCTTTTTATATTTTCTAAATCAGTCCTATACTATTTATCTCAATATTTTAAATAAGCTACATCTTTATCTTCTTCAATTTTTACTTCTACTTTTTTATCTCAAATCTAATAATCTATTTTTAAAACAAATCATTCATATTTTTTTTCTTTTAATCAGTCTATTAATATATTTCTTAATTCTTTTAAATCAAATGTGGTAAACTTACAACTATAATGAATAGAAAAAATATCTAAATAAATTTGATCTTCATATAAAATAGAGTCTTGTAAAACAAAATAATTTTTATTAAAAAATGAAGAAATTACAAAATCTTTTAAAACTGATTTAGCAGAAAATAAATATTTAAAAAATTTATCTTTTAACAAAATATTTATATCTGTTCATGTTTTTCTAGCCTCTTCTTCTAATATTTTAAATATTCATTCTTTATATAAAAACAATTCAGTATCTATAAAAAAATTAAATACTTCTCTTATCATTTCTTTTAAAATCTTTTCTTTCTCTTTATCTATAAATTCTTTACTTACTTTTTTTACTTTATTTCAAAACAAATTCAATTCTTTTGTATATATACCTGGAACATTATATTTAAATTTTACATATTTATCTCATGAATAAAATAACTCTTTTTCTAATATTTCTGAATTCAATATTCATATATATTCCTCAAATTTATCAGCATATAATCTTATATTATCTGGGTTATTTAATTTTCATTTAATAGTAGGTATTCAATAATTAAAATATCATTTTAAAAATACTGATTCTTCAAAAACCTCTAAAATTAATTTTTTAATAAATTCTTTATTTTCTTTTATTTGCTCTATTAAATTTTTGTAAAATTCGTAATATATTTTATTAGATTCTAATTCTTCTATTACAGAAAAAAATACATCATTAAATTTTATCTCAATATCTTTTATAATTTGATTTGAGTTAACTCATACTAAAATATTAGAAAAATAATATTGATTTTTTTTAACTAATTTATTTAATATTTTCTTCTTAAATTTTTCGTCAGTCTATTTTATCCTATGTATCTGTAATTCAATATTTTTTGAAAATGAGCATGTATTTTGAGTTATAATTCAATTATTGAAACTTTTTAGTTTAATAGATTTCATTTGTTAAAAATTAATTTGATAAATATTTTTTTATAATCTAAAACTCTTCTTTAGTTAAAAATACACTATTTTTACTTCTTTTTACTTTTTTAATTATTTTCAATAATATTTCTTTATCTTTTTTATTGACTAATCAATTATTCAATATATTATTTAATCTTCTTAAAAATAATCATTTATTTGTTAAATAATAATATTTATAAAGATTTTCATGTACTTTAAAAGGAAACAAATAAATTATAATGACAAAAAATATTACTGTATTAATTAACCATAAAAAAACTTTCATATTATTTTCTAAAAATGGTAATCTGAAATAGAATCATATCTAAACAAAAAAATATAAAAAAGTAGCCAAAAAAGCAAAATTTAAAATAGAAATCTAAGAATTTCTTTCAATTCTTGACACTAAAGATTCATTAAATGAATTAATAATCTTTTTTGAATAAAAAATCTAAACAATGAATATTAATAGTATAACCTATAAATAACGATACGATTTTACATCAATTATTAAAATTAAAAGAGAAAAAATAAAGTAAAAAAACGAAATTCATAAATTAAAAAAATCAATTAAAAAATTATTAGAAAAATTTATAATAACTCATTCAGAAATATTATCTATTTTTTGTTTTATATCTTCTTCTAATTTTTTAAATTCTTCTTTTACTTCTTCCGATAAAGAAAAAATACTTGTATTTTTCATTAAATATTTTTTTATTTATATAAAGTAAATAGTTTATGTCATTTTCATTTATAAACATCTATTTTGTATATTTGCTCATTATCTAAATACTTAATATATAATAATAATCACTCTTGTATATTACATCTTTCATAATCATCATCTATATATACATTTACTATAGTTCTTTTATTAAAACATGCAGTTTTATCATTTAAATCGATATCGTCTCATAAATATTTTAAAACAACTCAATTAGTTTCTCAGTCTTTTTTTAAATTTATATATAAAGTATAATATCAATCTTTTATAGAAGAATAAAAATCTTCTTTTATGTTTCATTTATCATCAAATTCTACTTCTAATTCATCTATTATTCATTCATTTTTTCATTCTTTTAATTCTGTTTCATATTTATCAAAAGCATAATTAATTATATTTAATAAATTTGCTTTTTGGAAATAAGTAACTAAGTTTTGTTGATTTTCTGGATTATAAATTTGAAACACTACTATAAATCACATAATTATTATTCAAAGAATGTATATTACATAAAATAGCATAAATTTTTTATATATTATCTAAAATTATGTTATTATATCTTTATAACCACATCTAATTCATTATTTAATTTATTAACTTCTGACTTATTTTTTAACTATAAATTAGAAAATAATATATTTAAATATGTATCAATAATTTTATAAATTGGTTTTTTTCAATCTGTAGTTTGTTTTTGCTTTAATAAAATTAACATAGTTCAAAATGTAGATAACGTAATAATAATTAAAGGTAAATTTTTTAGAAAAGAAGTTATTTCAAAAATAGAATTATTTCATGAAAAAACAAAATACTATCAAATAAAAAACAAATACTATACTAATAAGAATCAAATAGTAACACTTACTTCTTCTTTTTTAAAAGGATTACTATCTAGTATTACCATTTTATTATCAAAAAAATAGATTTTATTCATTTTATTTTTATTCAATTGATAAATCATAATAATTTCATATTCAAATTGTATAATTGTTTATTTCATTTATTAAATCAATTATATTATATTCTAAATTAATATTTTTTTTTAATTTTTTTTCAATTTCACTTATTTTTTCTATTAAATTTTTAATAAATATTTTATTTCATTGTTTTATTTTAACATAAAAAATATTATGTGTATGTCAATTATAAAAATTAATTTTTTCTATAATTGGAATTTTACCTCTTATTTTATAAATGTTTTTACTATCAATATCTCTTATTTTTCAATATAAAAATAAATTTAACAAGAAATCCTAAATTTTATAATCAAAGCATATTTGCAATTTTTCCTCTAAATATAAAAATATGATTAAATACAAAATTCATAACATTTCTTCTATAGAATGATTAAAATACTAATATAATCAATATTTTTCATAATATTTAAATCTTACTTTCTAATTAATTTCAGAATCCTTTTTATTAATAAATTCGTCATATAAAAATTGGTTATCATATCAAAAATGCGATAAAATATTTATTATTTCATATTTTTTAATAACTTTTTCTAAATCAGAAATAAATTTTATTTTATCATTTAGAAAAAATATCTATAATATTTTATCTATGTTTAATATATCTAATCATAAAATATTTTTATATTGTAATTCAAAAAAATTTTTAATTTTTTTATTTTTTATATTTATTTCTTTCATTACATAATCTTCTAAATTAGAATTTTCTTCTAACTAATTATAAAAAGCATATTTGTCAATTACACTTTCTATTTCTCTTCTAGTATTGAAAGTATAATTTAAAAAATATATATTATTTTCTTTAATAAAATGAGAATTAAATTCATAATTTATATTTTCAATTTTTCAATTTATCTTTTTATATTTTTCTAAGATAAAATCTTTATTTAAATCTATATCTAATTTCTCATTAAATAAATTAATAACTCATCTTATTAAAAATATATTTCACTTTATATATCTATCTTTTATTTTTATTTTTTTATTTTTTTTATATACATTATTTAAATATAAAAAAACTTCTTCATCTTTAATTAGTTCATGATTTCAAAGATTATGATATATATTCAAATTAATTTTCTATAAATCTTCAAATTTATCTTTTTTATTTAAATATAAATATAAAGTAATATAAAATTTTAAAAAAAAGTTTCATAAATTCAAATAAAATATATTTTTTTCAAAATTATCTTTTCAATACAACAATTCTATATAATCTCAATTAATAAATACATTTATAAATTCATTGTTTTTGATTTTCTTTAATCGAATTTTATCAAACACAGAAAATAATATTTTAAATAATCTAAAATGATAATACATATCATTTTCATCATAAAGATTATGCAAATCAGAAAGATAAATATTCATTTTTAAATATAAAAAACTAAAACAAAAAATTTTTATAAATAATTATATAATTTTTTATATCATAAACAAAAAATCATATACTTTGTTATTTTAAAAATAATTAATTAAAATTCTATATTACTTTTATTATATATTTAAAATATAAAAATGTTAAATTTTTTTGAAAATAAAGCAATCTATTTTTACTTAGAAAAAATAAAAAGTTTTATTTACAATTTACCAGTAAAAGATAAACAAAAAGTTTTTCTTATTGATTTTCTATATAAAAACAAAGAATATTTTTACTCAAATTTTAATAAAAAATTTTTTTTTCTAATTAATTCTGTTATTGAAAAAAACTGAAAAATAATTTTAAACATAGAATTAAAGAAAGAAATACTTTTAAATGATAAAAATCTTATAAGAAAATTATTAAGCTTACTAAGCTTACTCTATAATTTAAAAACTATTTTTTTTATTTATGATATACAAATAAATTTTAATATCACAATTAAAGAAAAAAAATTAAAAGAATATGAAAATATAATTTTAAAAAGAATATTATTATACTTTTTAATAATAAAAAATTTTTTAAAAAATAACAACATCAACTTTATTAAAATAAATACTAATTATCAATTTAAAGAAAATATTAATTATTGAGAAATTAAAGATAATTATTTTTATAAAATAGACTATATAATTAAATATTATAAAAATGAAAAAATTAATAAAGATGATATAACAAATAAAATTTTTTCAAAATATTTTATTAAGATAAATAAATCAATTTACGAATATTATATTACAAGCCAAAAAAATGATATTTATTTTAATCATTTATTTTTTATAAATCAAAAAGATATTAAAATAAAAGAAAATTTTCAAAATATAAACATTATTATAGATTTAGAAAAAATCATTTTTCAAGAAATAAATAATATCAATAAAATTTACATGAATTTTAGTATTGAAAATATATTTCTTTTTTTATATAATTCAATCGATAAAATAAAAGATATAAAAAATAAAAAAAATATTAATTTAATCTTTAATTTTTGAAGCATAAAAAAAAGATTAAAAAATATAATTAATATTAATTTTTCTTTTTCTTTTCATACAACAAAAATGTCTAATCTATCAACATATTTATATAGATTATTATTTAATTGAATATTTTTTGTTAAAAAAATATTTGAAGAAGAAAAAATTATTATACATAAAAAATATTTCTTTGAAATAGAAAAAATAAATAAGTTATCAAATTTATTAAAAAATATTGAAAATATAAATATAATTTTTAAAAATGAATCAAAAAATGAAAACAATAAAAAAATAATTTATAATTTTTCAAATATTCTAAACTATAATTTTTGTAATAAAAAATGAAAAATTTTAAAAGATTTTAAAATAAATTATGAAAAAAGTTTAATTAATGAAAAATTATTTTCATTTTTTTTAAACAAAATTAAATTTGATAAATATATTCAAGTTAATAAGGAAATAGTTGAATTTATAAGAAAAAATATTTTTTCAAAGAATATAGAATGAATAAAATTATATAATTTTCTGCATAATGTTTCAGAATGATATATATGAATTTTTAACGAAGAAGAATTATATACAAACAAAAAAATTATGTTTAATATATATGATAATAATGAAATTATAAATTCGTCTATATATTATTTATAAAAATAAATAAAAAGAAATTTTTTATAAAAATAAAAAAGAGAGAGCATTTTGCTCTCTCTTTTTATATTTAATGATAACTAATTATATTTCTAGTCATCACAATGGTTTTGGTTTTTCTCATCTTCTAAATCTATTCTTTGAACTAATATTTTTCAAATTTCCACTATTTTGCAACTTTTCTTCTAAAATTTTATTTTCTATAAAGATACTTATTCTATTTATAAGTCATCTAGCTCATAATCATTCTAATAAAGCTCTTTCTATTTCTTCATCAATTTCTTTTTTATATCTTCTGATAAAATTCTCTATTTCTTCATCGTTATATTTTTTATATCATAATAATTCATAAATTTTGACTAAAGCAATTTCATACAAAGAGTTTCTATCTATTGGATTAAAGAAAGTATATCATTTAACTCTTCATAATAATTCAGGAGCTACTCAATCTTCTTTAAAACAATATATTATAGCAGCTTGTTGTTCATTACGTCATTTATTAGATAGCAAAAATTCTTCTATTAAATCTGTATCATCTTTAGTTAATTTTCATAATTTAATTCAACTAATTATATTTTTAGCAATTTCTTTTCATTCACTTCAATATTTTTCAACTAAGTACTCATATAAAGCTATTAATCTTGGATTTAAATTACCAGAATTTCATTTTCTTTTCATATCTTCAGATAAAATTACTTTAATCTAATATTTTACTAATTCTTTTGAATTAACTATTTTATTAGAAGTAAAGATAATATACTAATTGTATAAATAAACTCTCCTTCATCTATTATCTTCTACATAACCCTCATCAAGCATTGCCATTATTTTTTTGAATAATTCTGGATGTCATTTTTCAAATTCGTCAAATAATATAATTCACTTTCATTTATTTACTATCTAATCAAATATTGTAGGTTGTCAATATCATACATAGCTTGGTGGAGCTCAGAATATCTTTTCTAAATGATGCGCACTTGTTAATTGATTACAATCTATTCTTACTATATTGTTCTCTGATCAAGTTAAAAATTCAGTTATCTTTTTTGCAGTATATGTTTTACCTACTCAAGTAGGTCATAAAAACATTACAGAAGGTACTGGAACAGAAAGAGCTCATGGATTTAATTCTAATATTCTATCTCTTTCTGAATCTATAGCTCAGAATATAGAAAGTGTATATTTTATTGGTTCATCTTGTCATTTTACAAAATAGAAGATATAATCAAGTGCTTCTTCAATAACTCACTCTTTAGCAAAAGAAATTCTTTCTACAAAAAATGCAACTTTAAATATTTTTTCTAAATTATCTTTTAACTAATTAAAACCATGCTTTTTTAAACCTTTTGTTAACATAGATTTATATCTTTTAAATCAATTTTCTATCAATGAAGACTTTTCAAGTTTTAACTAATATTTTTTAAAAAGATTAATAGTTTGTTCAATAATATATTCTTCTTCTTTTTCTAATTGCTCTGCTTCTTTTCTTTTATTTTCTGGTATTTTTGCTTTTTCAATTCATGCATACTTATTAACTACTTTTAATAACTCAGTTCTAACTCATATTTCAATCGCTAAATCAATTAATCTTTCTATTGTACTTTTGTCTGCTAACTAAGAAGATTGAATATCTTCATTTAAAACTAAATCAGCATAATTATTTTCTTCAAGAAATATTGCCTGTGTTGACTTAACTCCTCAATAATAATCAAACAATATATAAACAGGTACTATATCTTTTCTAAGACGTAATTTTAATTCTTCAAACTATTTTTTTGCATTTCTTGTGCCAAGCTGCTGAATAATATCATTAAATAAAAATATTTTTCATATTTTTGTATCAAAATTCAATCATAATAAATAATCATTTGCAATTTGTACTACTCATTTTACTTTTTTAATATCAAAGTTCAAAAGATCAATATCAAAAACAAAAGGAACTCAATCATAATTATTTAATATTCAGCTATTAACTAAATTATTTTTTATATCATGAAATATATCAATTGGATTCACTTCATTTTGCTCTCAAGAAGATCAATCTTGTGAAGCTTGTTTTCATAATTGTTCAAACATTTCTATAATAGAAGCAAAAAAGTTTATATAAACACTTCTTATTGCTCTGTAAACTAAATAGTTTGTTCTAATTGCATAATCTGAGCGTATATTATCTGTTATTTTATCAATCAAATCTTTAAATTCATATATTCTTCCTGAATTTATTCAAAATATTTTTACTCCTATTCAACCACTTTTTCATAAACCACCACTATTAGAAACTTTTGGTTTACCAAAAATTCCACATTTTTTCTTACAGCGTTTTTTAGTAGTAGTTTCCACAGTTGTTGTTGCAAATTCTTCAAATAATTCTGCAAATTCAGAATGAGTTGTATTTCCAGACATTTCAATAATAATTTAATAAAATAAAAATTATTTTATTATTTAATTATAATCTAAATTTTTTACTATGCTATGTCGTCATTTAACGATTCATAAGACTTCCTAACTTTCATTTTTTTTGATTTTCATTTATTACAAATTTCATCTCAATCAGCAGTTCATCAATTTAATTTATATTTTACATTAGCTATTATTTTAACATTTACATTTCATGGCATTTCTTTATCACCACTTCAATCTATTCAACTTAAAAATAATTTTAAATTAGTATTTAAAATAAATTTATCATATCAATCTCCAGGATCTGCATCTTTATATACTTTTCATCATTCTGAATCAGGTATATGTTTATACAAATAATTAGAAAGTACAGTTTTTAAATCATTTATAAAATTAGAACAATTTATAGTATTATAAAAATTTCATCTATTTGCATCAAAATTTCATTTTTTAATATTACATTCAAGATAGGAATTTTTCAATATTTTTTTATTTGCTCAAAAATAATTATTTTTATAACATATATCACTTTCATTCTAATTAACTCAAATTTCACAAACATCTTTTTTATCTCATTCATTAATATTTTTTAAATACTACTTTACATTCTATTTTGCATTGCTTCCAGGTATCTATAATCAATTATAATCTAGTTTTCATCATTCTCAAGTTGTATATGATATAGAATTTATTTCAAATGCTGATGTAGATTTATATCAAGTAAGAACAATAGTAATAGTTCAATTATATAATTCATCTAAATCTCATGAAGCTCAAGTTAAATAAATTTTATAATCATAAGAAGTTAAGAAATAAGAACTAATTTTATGATAATTAGAATCCTATCAACTTCCTAATAAATAATATATTCTTAATTCAAAAAAATATCAAGTTGAATCCTTATCTATATATAATAAATCATAAAATTTACCTTTATCCTATTCCTATTCATCATAATTTTCAAAAACGCATTTTGAAATAGAATTGTTTTGTAATCAAGACAATACTATTTCTTCTCATTGCGAATTAAAAAGTACTTTTCATGTCTAATATGAAACTTTACCTTTATAATTATTAAAATTTTCAATCCTATTTTTTTGGATTAAATAATATTTATGACTACTATTTACTTTACAATTATCTTTATAAAATAATCAATTTGCATTATATATTTGATATTTTTTAATTATACTATCACTTATTTTATCTTTTATTCAATCCTAATATTTTAAATAAGAGTCTGTTTTTATAGTTCAATCTGATTTTTTTTGATATAAATTAATAGGTTTCTATCATTCTTTTGTTTTTATATAACTTGTAATAGGCAAAATTCAATAAATAAACGGATTATAAATATTAGAATGAGGATTTAGCAAAATATATTTTTTATAAAAAGCATTATAATCATAATATTTTAAAGTTATTGTTTTTAAATTTGAAAAACATAATTTAACAGCACCTGTATTAATTAAAACAATATTTTTGCATTCTACAAATTTATTTATTTTATCAGTTTCCTATTTACTTTCGTTTAATTTATATTCTTGAATTGATTCATCTGTTCAAACAGAAACTATTGGTTTTTTCTAAGTACATTTTTGTACTCATAATTTTTTTGCTTCAGCAGGCGAATAACAAGGATTTATATAAGCACGATGTAAAATACCATCTTTTTCATCTTGATATAATCAAGGGTCACATTGTTCTCCTGGATCAACTTTTCAATTTCAACATAATTCATCAACAATTGTACATTGAGAACTACAACTTTTTCAAACTAAATGTCATCAATCTTTTCAGTTTATTTTGAAAGGATCAGCAGGATCGCATTCTTCCTATTCTTGAACTATTCAATCTCAACAGAATCAAACTTGATAATTAACTCACTATAAACTATCTTGTATTCAAACTAAATATGTATTACTATCAGAAGAAGAAATATTTTTTCATTTTACATCAATTATATCTTTTTTTACAATCAAATCATATAAACTTCATTTTATTGCCTATATATCTCATAATTTTCATTCTAAAGCATCTTTTAAAGCTTCATTATATTTAGTTATATTTATATTTTTATAATGGTTTATTTTACCTGATAATTCGTTATAATTATTTTTATTTCAAAAGTAAGTAAATAAATATTTGTATTTATTGTTACCTCAAACTAAGTTATTGAAAAGGAATCAAAAATTATTTAAATAAAAATCAATAAAATAAGGTTTTATAGTTTTCGGTTTTGCTTTATAAACTATATATTTATTACTACTTTTTACTTTTCTCTCTCATAAATATACTATTTTTCCTTTTTTAGATGACTTTAATCAAATAGTAAAGAAATTAACTAAATTTCAAACAAAATTATTTTTTATTTTCTCTTCATTTTTTATCTTGAATGGTATAGAAATAGAAAATCATTTATTTTTTGATCAAGGCATATATAATATTCTTTTATAAACAGTTTTTGATAAATTTGGTAATCATCTTCATCAAATAGATAAAGAAGATTCAAAAGAACTATTAAATCAATTTATAACATTTTCATCTTCAGAATAATTAGAAAGATATAATATAATAGGCTCAGTAAAATTCTAATTAGTTATATCAGAAGCAAATGTAAAAATAAATTTTAAATAATAAAAATTTTTAGAATCTAAATTATTTTTTTTAAATAAATTTTTGCATTTTCAATCTAATTTTCATTTTTTTTCTTTTAATTCTCAACCTTCATAATACTAATAAGTTATATTATCAAAACTTGGATTTCCTAAATTATTTTTTAAACTGTTATAAATGTCATTTTTATTGTCTGAATTTATTCAAAAAATATCTCATAAATAATAAAATTTTCCACTACAATACTATGTTAAATAATATGTATTTCATGTTTTTATCTAATAAAAATTAACAAATCTATTATTATCAAAAGCTGTATCAGCAGAAATTCTATATCAATTAAGTGCAATTATTCTAGATTTTGCGTAATCATAAATTTTTGAAAAACTTTTTCAATTTATGTTTCCTGAATAAATATCAACTAATTTTCAATCAGGATTAAAATTAATTTTTCCTCATTCATACATTTTTTTCGAATCTAATTTTATTCAATTTTTTAATGAATTTATCAAATAATCTTTGTCTAATACTTTTGCGAATTGGTTAAGTTCATTTTCAGTATATTTTTTATTTAAATTATACTAAAAATCTTTTATAGAATAAGCTTGTCACATATCATAACTACATCTTAATTGTCAAGGTCAAAAAGCATTCTAACTTTTTTCATTTTTATAACATCATAAAAACAATAAATCTTTATTTTCATAAAATATCCTTTTTGATAAATTACTATCTTCTTTACTAATTCAACTTGAATTCCATATAGAAAACTATTTAATAGAATCATTAACTTTTCAAAAAATTATTCAAAAATAGAGAAAAAGAATTAATCAAAACAATATTTTTTTCATTATATAAAAATTATTTTATAAATTATTTTATTATTTATAATATTAAATGAATAAATTTTATATACTTTCTACTTCTATTTTTCTGTTTTCTTCTATAATTTTCTAAACATAATTTCAAGTTATATATCATAATATAATTGAAATAGTTATAACAGAAAAAAATCAAATTATATACTTCTAATATCATTCTTTCTTTATTTTAATAATAACTTTTGATATTCAAAAATTTCATTTATCATTTTGAAAAAAATAATACACTTTTCATTTTGCAATTAAAATTTTATTTATACTGTTTGTATAATCGAAATTATCAACTATAGATAAAGAATAATCTTTTAATTTATTCTCTATTACAATAAAAAAGTTTTTTCTAAAAGACTAAAAATTTTTTTTAAAGTTTTTACTTGCATATTTACTTATTAATAAACTATCAGCTAAATTATCTTTTCTTGAAATAGGAAAATAAATAATTATATATCTTTTACTTAATTTATTCTAAAATTCGTCCACATTTGAAATTCATGGTATATAAGGTCTATAATAGATATTATTAAAATATTTTAAATTATATTGATATATCCTGTTTAAATTAATTCTTTCTCATCTTACATTATTTATTAAATAAAAATTAAAAGAATTAAAAAATTTTTCGTATGAATAAGAAACAATAATGTTTCAAAATTTTTTATTAATAGTTTTCATATGCTTTTTCTAATCTTTAGAAAACTTGACTTTTTTTATCAATTCTTCCAGTTCATTTTTATATTTATTAACTATATCCTTTTTTTTTCATTTTAATGTATAATTTTTAATTATTAATATTTCATTTTTTTTGATAATTATATTATCTTTTTTTATTAATAAAAAAAATATTGCATACGAATTTTCTATATAAGAATCGATTTTATTTTTTATTTTCAACTCAATATTATTTTTTTTATAAATTTGATTTATATTATTATATTTTTCATTTTTCTCTTTTTTTTCTTCTACTAAAATAGATTTAATTAAATCATTAACATTATTTTCAATATTTTTATTTTTTTTATATTTTTCATCCTAATCAAAAACAGTTTTATTTTCTTGAATTTTCTTTTTTCATTTTATAATTTTATCAATTTTTTTTAATTGTTGATTAATATATTTTCTATTTTTCTCTATATAATTAATTTTATTTTTTTTATATTCATTATTGAAAAAATCTATCTAATAATATCAAAAAGAAAAAGTTAATAAATAAAAAATAAAAAAGTACAATATAATGATTTTTTTCATTTAAAATAATGAATTAATTAATTAAATTTTTAAATAAACTTTTCTATATTAAATATTAATTTATTATATACTTTTAATTTATTAAGTCTATTTTATGAAAGTAAAAATAATTAAATAGAATATAGAAGAAAAAAATAATAAGAAAGTTTTAAAAATAAAATGAAAAAGTTATGATTTTTTTGATAAATATATAAAAATTTTAGACGAAAATTGAAATTATAATATAACATAGATAAAATCTTCATTTATTTATATACACTATTTTATAAATTCTTTTGAAGAAGAAAGTTATATTTATTCATTAATTAATGAACAAGAAAATCAATTTAAAGAAAAATATGCTTATATTGATATTTCGAAAACTAATATCTAGATTTAGAACAAAAAAGAGAATATAACTATTATTTTGAAACCAAAAGTTATTAGTTTTTATTTTGAAGATAAAAATAGTTGAAAGAAACAAATAAATAATAATGAAAATAAGATTACTAATAATATTAAAAATGATGAAAAAAATATTACTAATTTACAAAATGAAGATAAAGAAATTTCATTAATTTAAATTTTTATAATATAAAACATGTTTAAAATTAATTATGTATATGATTTAGATAAATTTAAAAAAACTTATTGAATATCAGCAAAAATACTTTGAAAACAAATTTATTATTTAAACAAAAATATTTAGATAGATTAGTTAGAATTACTTAAAGAATAGAAGCAAAATGAAGAAACAAAAGTTTTTCTTTTTAATTTTGAAGAATTCATAAAATTTTTAAAATCTAAAAAAATAAATTCTAATTTTTTTGAAAAAATAAAAGAAAAAATATATAGACATTCAAATTTAAATTATAAAGAATTATGCTTGATTAAGCTTCCTACATTTTGATATATACTTTTATTTCCTTCTACATTAAAAACTTCATTTAAAATATATAAAAAGAAAGATATAGAAAATTTTATTAATGCATATAAAAAAAATAAAAATAAATATACTATTTATTGAATTTGAATTAATATAAGTTGAGTTTTTTTCTTATTTTTCAAAAATAAAGATAATGTTCCTTCTAAATATACTGATTCTGTTTCTTATTTAAATTTATTAAAAAATATCTATTTAAATTCTATTTTATAAAATTAATTTAAAAAATGAATTTAAACGACTTTTTTAATAATAATAATGAACTTAAAAATATTAAAAATACTAATTATAAGTCTGATAATTATGTAAATTAGTTATTTAGCAATCCACAAATTTCAAATAAACTTTTTAATTTTTTTTTCAAATTAATCAATAAAAATAAAGAAAACTAGGAATTATTTTATAACAATTGTAAAGAAAAAGAAAAAAATTATGATAAATTTAATATTAAATTTAATAAATATTCAGAAGATATAATATTTAATAAAAATTTAGAATTTATATTTTTAGAAATAGAAGAATATAAAAAGTCAATATTTAATGAAAGCTATAAATATCCAATACTTTTAAAAAAATTATTTAATAATACAATATTCTTTGATTGAAAAATAATTTTCGAAATAATTAAATTTTTCGTTGAAAATAATATTTATGCAAGCAAATCTAAGGATTTATTATAGTATTTTATTTCTAAAAATATAAATACTAAATGAAAAATTTCATTTTATATTTTAGTAAATAAAATAATAGAAGATATTTATAAAAATAAAGATTTTATAAATGAAGATTTTAAATACTTAATATTTAATATAATATATTTATTTATTTTAATAGAAAAAAACTTACATTATTTATTTTGAATCAAAATAGAAAAATATTTATATTGAATAAAAGAATGAGAAAAAGAAAACTGTTTTAATAAAAATACATTTTTAATTAATGTTAATAACTTAAAAACATATTTAATAGAAAAAATAGAAACATATTTAACTTCAAAAGAAAAAGATAAACAAATACTAGATATATATATAGCAAATTTTTTAAATAATAAAAAAGTTTTTTCTTTAAGAGTATTAGATTCAAATAAAAATTATAAAAAATTTAATTTATTAAATAAAAAAATTAGTTTTAATTGAATTATTTATTATTTTGATGAATAAAAATGAATAATGTTCTTACTTATGAAGAATTTTTAAAATATTTAAATAAGAATTTTAAAGATTTAAGAATATATCAAGATAGATTAGAATTTAAAAAATTTTGATGAACAGATATAATTAAAAAAAATATTGATATTAATAAAATAATAGATTATATAGGTAAAATAATAGAAGAAAGTAAATTAAATATTAACAGATTTGATACTAATAAAAATAGAAAACAAATTTATTTTTCTTTTTTTATTCCAAAAAAATAGAATTGAGAAATAGTTTATCAATGATATAGATGAGTTTTAAAAGAATGAATAAAATGAAAAGAAATAACTATAAGAAAATTAATAGATCCAACTAAATTAGATAATATAATTAAAGATGATAAATTTTTTGAACTATTATTATTGTCTTTTACAAATAAAAAATCCTTTATAATTTCTTGAAAGCCATGAAGTTGAAAAACTACTTCTTTAATTTCTGCGATTAATTTTTTGAATAATAATACTTATAATGTGTTAATTATTGATGAATTATATAATTTGTTAGAAAAAATTATTTTATTTAAAGATGATGAAGTTATAGATATATGAAAATATGTGAAATGAATTAAAGAATTTAGAAAAAAATTTTTAGAAAAATATGCAGATTATAAAGAAGAATTAAAAAAGATAAAATATTTTTTAAATTTCTTAAAAAAAATAATTATTCAATTAAATATAAAATGATTATATTGATGAAGTGAAAATTTATTAAGTTTTATAATTAATATATTTAGTTGAAAAGAAGTAGTAGAAAGTTGATTTTATAATTTGTTTTTTGATTATGTTCAAGAAGATAAATTTAATAATTTATATGAAAAATATAAAGATAGTTTAAAATTTATAGCCTCTTTCTTAAATCAAAATAGAGAACCATTGGCTTTTTATATTGAAAATAAATTAGAAGAGTTTAAATTATTCAATATTTTGAGGATTTTTAATATGTTATGATTAAGAGATTTACATATAATTGATAATCCTATCGAATATATATTTGTTAATAATTATCTTAATTTTTTACAATATGATGTAGAATTGCATTTTTCAGAAGAAGAAGACGAAAATGTATCAGATTATATAAAAATTGAGAGAAGATTAAATAGATTTAAATATTTAATTTTAAGAGATGCGCCTGATATAGTTTTATTATGAGAAGTAAGATAGAAAGAAGAAATACAATTCTTCTTAGAAATTACTAACGTATGAATACCTGTTTTTACTACTATGCATGCTAATAGTTGAATTCATAACATTATAAAACTAGTTGAATCAACTAGTAATCATATATATGCTATAAATACAGCTACAACAAATATGAGTTATTCAATGAATTTAAGTTCTTATTACTTTAAAACATTAAATATAATAAAAGATATTGTAAATCCGTTTACACAATATTATGATGTATTTGATTTAACATTGCCATAGACATGAGTTTGATTCAGAAATTATTATGAAAAATCAATAGCTGCATTAGAAGAATTAGCATTTTCATGATAGGAAAAAGAATGAAAAATTTGATATGTACCTCATTACATTACAGCTATTTATGCTTTATAGTTTAAATATAATGAAGTAAAATATAAATTAGAACAAATAAAAGAAGAATATGAATGATTTGATTTTAATGATTTCAAAGAAGAATTAAGACTATTTTTTAAAAATACCTTTTGACATTATAGAATAAACATTTGATTACTAAGAAATTTTTATTGAGAATTATCTATTGAATTAATAGATTTTATAAAAGAAGTTAAATTATTAGATTAAATTCTATATTAAATCATATATTTTATTTTTTTAAAGAAATAAAATGTTAATAATAACAAAAATTAGAGATGTAAAATCACCAAAAAGATGAAATCCTTCAGATGCTTGAATTGATTTTTTTGTTCCAAACAATTTAAAAGAATTGCTAGAAGCAGAAAATTGTGTATATACACCTAAAGAATATATTAAAAATCAAAAAGAAATGAAGGAAAAATATTTTAATTTAGAAACTTGAGAAATTACTATTCCTTCTTGATACGGTTTATTGATACCTTCATGAATAAAAATTGCATTTACTAAATGAAATGAATTGATAAGATTTTGATATTCATGAGTATCTGATTTTCCTGAAATTAATGAAAAAATAACAGAAGCATTAATATTTTTTAATAAATCATGAGTAGCAGCAAAAAAATGATTGTTAATATGAGCACAAGTAGTTGACGAATGATATAGATGAGAAGTACATTTACATTTAATAAACCCTACTAAATTTGATGTAAAGATTAGTGCTTGAGATAAAATAACTCAATGAATACCAGTTATGCCAATACAATTAGAAATTAAAGAATTAAATAAAAATATTTATGAAAAAATATTTAATAACACAGAAAGATGAGAATGAGGATTTTGAAGCACTTGAACAAAATAAAATAATTAAAATTAATAATTTTTAAGACCTCCTTTTAAAAAGGAGGTTTTTCTATATTATTTAATAATTAATTTATACTTAATTATTTTTTTTATGCAACTACCAGGATGTGATTTTGAATGAATGAAAAAAGCAATAAATTATATAATTGAATCACCAATTGAATATAAAAATGTTAATGAAATAATAACTAAATACAATTTTCAAATAAAAGAAATTATTGAAAAAAAATATGAAGATAAAAATTATAATATTGATTATTACTCTATTTATTTTAATTTAATTAAAAATAACAAAATATTTTTTTTATGAGAAATAAAATATAGAAGTTTGCATGAAAATAAACTTGATGATTTAAATGTTATATATAATGTAAATTTTTTGAAAAGATGATTAATTAAATGATTATGAGAATATATGTTAGAAAAATTTTTTAAAGAATATTCTGTTTATAAAAGAGTTAAGATTTCTGATATATTATCTGAATCAGAATGATTTTATAAAATTGTTTTAGAAAGATTAAAAGAAAAATGAATAATTAAAAATTATAAAATGTATAAAAAAAGAAAATTTTTTAATATATTTGAAGAAAATGAAAGATATATATTTGTTTTAAAAAATATTTAATTCATTAAGCTATTAAAAATCAATGATTTTAATGAATAGATCTGAATTTAAAGAATTAAAAAATGCTGTAAATTATTTTAAAAAAATATGAGTAGAAGGTATTCATATAAAAGATTTGATTAATAATTTTAGTTTTGAATTAATAGAAAATTTATCAATCAATTTTTCAGAAGAAGTTTTATGAATAGAATATTGTGCATTAAGATTTGATTTAAAAAAAGAAAAACAAAAATACTATTTATGACAAGTAAGATTCATGAGATTAAATGAAGAAGAAAAAGAAGAATTAAAAGTAATTTATAATATTAATTATTTAGAAAATTGAATAATAAAATGATTATGAGAATATATGTTAAAAAAATTTTTTAAAGAGTATACAAAATTTAAAAAAATAGAAATTTGTGATATTCTTCTTGGCACTGAAAATTTTTATGAAACTGTTTTAAGAAGATTAAAAAATCAATGAGTTATAAAAAGCTATAAATTTTATAGAGAAAAATTTTTTGATATATTTGAAATCTGAAGCAAAAATATTTTAGTAAAGAAATAATTAATTGAAAATATTAATACAGTTTTTTAAAATTAATTTTTAATTTTTTATGAAATAAATTTTTTAATGCTTTTTGGAATAATTAAAAATTCTACTAAATTTTCTTTATCCTTGTTAACATAATATTTTCTTTTTATTTTTAATCAAAAAACAGATATATTATCATAAACACTTGCCTTTCAATTAATAAAATTATATATTTCTTCTTTGTTAAACATTATTTTATTTCTTATTTTATTTACTGATTCTTCTAATTTCTTTTTATATTCATCTTTTAATTCATCATAAACTGTGCTTAATATTTCTTCTAAAAATTTTTTTATAACATAATCTGCATAATACATTACATAAATGAATACTGTTAACTTTGAAAAATCTTTTTTTTCTTCATCATTTAACTCTTTTGCATTTTCTTTATTATACTTTATATATTCATTATAAATATTTTCTTTTTCTTCCTCTATATATCATTCTATTGATTTTATTAACTCAACAAGTTTTTCTAAATTTACTAAAATATAAATATAATCATCTTCATCAACTATATTAATATATTCTTCTACATTGGTATATTTAAATAATACAGTCAAATATTCACTATCTTTTACTTCTTCATAATTTAAATTTTCGTTTAAAAATTTATATAAACTATCAAATTTTTCCTTATCTAACATTTACATCTAAAAATAAAAATATAAAATTATTTATTTTTTACTATAAAAAAGATAAATAAAAATGTTTAAATAAAATTTAAAAAAAAAGGAGGTTTTTTTAAAACCTCCTTTTTTTTACTGATTTATTAGTTAATTATTTAAAAAATTAATCACTATATTTACATTCATCAGTTGCTTCACTAGCAAAGCCATTCTTACATTTACATAAATTATTAGCATCTTTTTCATCAGTATAATCACAAATTAGAGATCTAATTTGTTGTTTATTTTTATCAGTAGTCATATATGTACCATTATCTTCCATTATAGCAATAGTATAATATTTTTTATGACCACCATTTTCGATATAACATGTTGCTTCTCATGGTACATTATGCTCTGCAGCAATTATATAAACATTATCAGAAATATTATCGTAAAAACTACTTTTATCATTTAAAAATTTATTTTTTTCTCAAGCAGCTAAATATACTTTCTAATAATTATTTATTTTATTTAAAGCAGATATTACTTTATCAATTTCCTTTGATGCATCTTTTGAAAAATCAGAACTATCAGTTCAAAAAAATCTGTTAGATATATTTTTCTTAAATACTGTATAATTAACTTTTACTTTTCATTTTGAAATTATACAATTTGTTAATCTTTTATTTAAATAATCATCATTAGTCTATAATGTAGGCATATCAATAGGTTGCAAAGAATTTACTGTATTATAAGCTTGTATAAAATTATTAAAATAAGCTCATTGCAAAGTTGGTATGTTTTTCTCAGGTTTATAAAAATTAATTCACACTATTCTTGTTAACACAAAATACATTATCATTCAAATAATTACAATAACTATCAATAATTCTAAGATTGTAAAAGCTTTTAATTGTCTTTTTTTATTTCTTTTAATAAACTATTTATATAACTTTTCTTTCATAATTAATTTTTAGAATATAAAATAAAATCTTATATATTTATTATAAAAATATTATTTATTTTTCAATTATTTCTTTCTCTTTTTACTTTTACTTCTTTTCTTTTTATTATTTCATCATTTATTTTTGAAATATTCTAAAACTTCTAAATATTCATCATACAAATTATTATCTTTAAAATCATTTAAGAAAACCATATTTAGAAATTCTGAATCACTTATTTTTCATGAAATAATTTTATTCAACATTCATTCCATTTTATCAGTGTAATCAATATTAACTACTTTGTATTTATCTTTTAATTCCTTTAAAAAATAATATAAAACAATTCATTTTGTTTCTGGTTCTATTTTATTTTTTCAATCATATTTTACGTATTTTTTAGATTTAGTGATTATTTCAAAAATTGGTGTAAAAGTTGAAGGAGTAGATATATTTTTCTTTTTTTGTAATGTATTTTTAAAATTTGTAAAAGTTATATAATCAGTAAATTTAAATTTTCATTCTTCTAATATAACTTTTTTAATCTTTATATTTTTATTTTTCTTATAAAAATTTACTAATCAATAATCAGAAAAATTTGTATTTACAAAAGGATATATTTTGTAAAATCATTCATTAATAAGGATATTAATCTCTAATTCAAATTTATACTCTTTAACTTTTCCAATAATTTTATAATTTTCATATTCAACTTCTTTTAAAAATCAAGCTAATGTTCTTCTATATACTAAGTCAAAATATCTTTTCTCACATTCTGTTAAATTATATCATTGCGGAACATAATATTTTCAATCATAAATAATTTTTCATTTAAATACTGTATGAATAGCATCATGTCAAGTTTCATCATCAATTTTATAATCTTTATTAACATATAAGTTTTTTAATCATGCTTTTTCAATTAATCATTTAATAAATTTTTTACTACCTTCTGTATATCCTGTAGATTTACTTCTAAAATATGATACTAATCATTGCTCATACATTTTTTGTCAAAATTGCATAATTTCTTTTGGTGAATATCAATATAATTGATTCATCATATTCATAACTGAAGTTTCATTGAAAGGTTTTGGCTGACTTATCTTTTTCTTCTTCTTTTCAATACTTAATATTTTTATATATTTTTCATTTTTTATTTCGTTATAAACTTTTTTATAATTTTCTATTTCATCTGCTAAATTCCAAGTTTTATCTTTTTCATCTTTTATTTTAATATAGTTTTTTGCTTCTATTTTATCAAAATTTTTCATCCATTCATCGACTATCAAAATTAACATTGGTATTTGCACTCTTCAAATAGAACTTACAAAAAGTTCTTTTTTGTCTTTTTTATAATTTTCTATTTCCTTTATAATTTTTTCAACTTTTTTAATAAATTTTTTTACTCTTTCATCATTTAATTTATCCTTATTTTCTTTTTTAAATTTTTCTATTTTACTTTTTAAATCTTCTAAAACTTTATCAATAAATTTTTTGTCTAATTTAAATACAATATCTCTCTTAAAAACTGGACTTCAAACATATCAAAATAGTTTATCTAAAACTGCTCTAGCATATCAAGCTTTATATAATTTTTCATTTATTTTTTCATTATTTTTAATTGATTTCTCTAAATCGCTTAAAAAATCTTTTTCTTCTATTGAAACTAATGGTAACCTTATATAGTCAGAATCTTTTAATTTAAAATAATATACTATTTCTCTAGCTATAGCTTCTCATTCTCTATCTTTATCAGTTGCAATAATAATTTTTCATCAACTTTTTAAAACTTCATCAATTAACTTTTTTAATTTTTTAACATTATCTCTAATTTTTTTATCTCAACTTAATTTCAATCATTTTTCATATAAAAATTTATATTTTTTTCATTCTTTCTTAATTTCAATTCATAAAGATTTAGGATCAGAAGATAAAAAATGTCAAAATGTAGCTCATAATTCTACCTTTGATTTTCAAAAATATTTTTCTAATAATTTTTCTATTTTATTTTTATATTTTAAAACTGTTTTAAATTTTCAAGGTCATTCAAAAAGAATTAAAAATTTTTTCATATTATTCAATTATTGAAATAAAAAATGTATTTAATACATATTTTTAATATATATCTCTTTCATCTTTTATAAAAAGATAAAAAAATATACTTGTAATAATTGATGTTCAAATAATAAATATTATAGTAAATTTAAATAAAGTTCATCGACTTATTACTCAAAATAATTTTAAAATAAATAACAAAGGTAAAAACAAAGAGATAAAATAAAGTCAAATAACATATAAAATTAAAACAATAATAAATAAAAATAAAAATAATAATGCAACTAAGGCTGTTAAAAACAAAGATATAGAAATAAAAATTAGTATCATATAAATAAGTAAAGCGAAAAACTTTTTATATTTGTTATTTTCTTTTTCAATTTTTTTAGAAAAATTTATATCATATTCTTCTAATTTATTTATTACTTTAATAAGTCACATTTTTATTTTTTTTAATAACAATCACAAATTAAAAAATTTTTTTATTTCTAAATTATTCATATTTTTAGTATTATAATATAAAAAATATAAAAAATTATATAAATAATATAGAAAGAAATTAAGTTAATAAAAAAAAAATTAAGTTAATAAAAAAAGCTCGCTTTAAAAGCGAGCTTTTTAAATTATTATTTTATTTTAAAACAATTATTTTTATTCTTTATAATACATTTTATAAGCTGTAAATGTAATTATAAGAAGAATTATCAGAAATAATATATTTTCTTCTATTCATTGATCACCATTTACTATTTCTTTTGCTTGAGTTTGTTCAGTTTTTTCTTGTTTTTGTTGTTGATTAGGTTTAATTTCTTCAGGAGGTAATTGTGCAATTGCAATAGTCTGTACATCTTCTGTTCATCATAGTTTCATCTTACTTATTTCTGCTACTAAATTTCATTTTAATTTTTCTAATTCCATTGCATTTTCATTTTTGAAATCTATTTGAACTTCTAATTCTTGTCATACTGGATTATCAAGCTCAATCTGCAACGCATTATTTAATATATCTACCTCTGTTTTTCAATCTACTTGTATTTGAGTTCAATCAGGTGCTATAAACATAATTTTATTTTTATTAGCTTCTGTTGGTATTCATTCATTAATTAAATAAACTTTAACATCAGATGCTTTTACAGTTCAATTATAATTTGTATCAGGTATTATTTTATTTTGTGAAGCGTCATATTTTCAAGGAGTAAATTTAACTATCAAAATTGCATTTTCGCCTGCTTCAACAAATTTATTCAATTCTCATCTTATTATTATACTATTAGAAATGTTTCACTTATCATCTACTTCAGCTGGAGTTAATTGCATATCAGCAATGTAAACTTCATTTTGTGTTCATAAATTATTTCCGTTTTGCATATTACTTTGTTCTTGCTCTTGATTATTATTTGCTTGTTCTATATCATTTTCATTTTGCTCTGTTTTTTGTCCTATTATTTCTTCGTTTGATTGATTTTCTTGGTTATTTTCATTTTGTTCTGTTGCTTCATTATTAGACTGTTCCTCTTGCTTTGCTTGTTTCTTTTCTACTCATTTATCTTCTCATTGAGATTCTCAATCATCTTCTAATTGTGAATCTTCTAAAAGAGATTCAAGTTCATTATCTCATAGTCAATCATTAGATTGCGAATCTTGCGCAAATAATAATCAATTAGTGCTAAATGTAATAATTGATAATATTAAAAATAAAATAATTTTTACTCTCATTATTTATGTTTTATTAATTAAATAAAAAAATATAATTTTATTATATAAATTATTAAATACTTACTTATTTTTATTTATTTTTTTCTTTTTCTTATTATTAGTATTTTTCTGTAATTTTACCAATTCATCAATATAAGTTTTAAGTTTATTATTTACTAATTCTCATTTTATTTTTACATTATAATAACTTACACTCTTAAATCATTCTTTATCAACTTGTAATTTAATTTGATAATCAGTAATATTATATAATTGTTTATATTTTTTAAAATATACTAATAGCTATAATAAATAATTATAATGCTTTATTCAATCAACTCATAATTGAAAAGAATTATTTTTTAAATTTACTTTTATATCATTAGTATAACATTTTCAATTTACAAATAATTTTTTACTAAAATTATTTACTAAACACACTATATCATTCAAAGTAATTAAAGAAACTTTAGGAATTATAATATCTTTAAATTTATTTTCTAACTTTTTTACTTTTTTATAAGTATTTTGAAAAACTATTAAATTATTTTTCAAAATATAATTATCCTCTAAATTTATTTTATATTCTTTATACAGATTAAAATTCAAATAAAGAATAATTCATAAAATTATTAATAAAAAAGATATAAAAATATTAAATTTATTATTTACCTATTCATCTATATATTCGGAAAAACTTCATTGAATTCAAAATTGAAATCTTTCTTTAAAATATTTTTTTATTCATTCACTCTTTATTATATCAATCTCCAGTGATATTCTTTCTTTTATTTCTTCAAATGACATAAGAAATTAATTTTTTTAATAGAATAAATAATACAATTAAAATTATTATATTAATTAAAACTAAAGCTAACAATAAATTTTTTAATTGAATTCAAAAATAATCACTTAGATAAAATAAAAAATCATAAAAAGAAAAAATAAAATCTTTAATTATTGGAATATAAGAAGTAATCATAGTGATTCATTCAATACTTTTTAAAAAAGAATTGTATTAAAAAATTATTATATTTGAATTTTTCTACACCTAACTGTTCATCTTCAAAATATTGATTATCATCAAATAAATTAACTTGTATATCATCATACAAAAATCAAGCATGATAATCTTTATCGTATATTTTTTCAAAAACTTGATTAAGAATTTCATTTACATCTTGCTAATTAACATCAATATTTCAGTATATAGTAAATGGTATTATTCTCAATTCTTTTTTATTTCAATAATCAATTATAAATATAGTTTTATAAACAGTCAATTCTTTTAAAAAATATTTTATTACATAAAAAAATGTTACTTTTCATTCGTTTTTTATATCTTTTACTTTAAATTTTTTATCTTCATTAACTAAATATTCATCTTTAATTAAATTACATAATTTTACTTCTTGTGAAGAATCATTTTTATTAAAAAGAAATACTTCTCATGTCTGATAAATTCATTGCGAATCTAATCATTTTTTTTCATTTAAATTATAATAACAAACTAATTTTGTATTAAATCAATTTAAATAATTATTAATAAGAACTCTATTTTTCTAAACTATAAATTCATATCTTCTTTCTATAAAAAATCAAATTAATTGATAAAGCATATATAATAAAGGAATTAATAATCAAATAACTATTATTAATTCCAAAAGTGTAAAAGCTTTTTTCTTCATTTATTTATTTTGTAATAAATAGTAAAATTTTATTCGTTTATTTATTAAATTATAATAAAATAAATTATTTATATTAATTATATTTTATTTTAAATATGGATAACAAAAACTATACGAAATTAATTCATCAAATCATAAAAAATATATTTAATCATAAAATTTTTAATAACATTTATAAAAGTTCAAAAGACGAAAATAATATCAAAAACTATATAGATTTTTCATTTAAATGATAGAAAAAAAATAATTCTTTTGATTTAGAAAAAATAATTAAATTTTTTAAAGAAAGTTTTTACATTAACAATTCTTCAGAATTATATTATTTTCTTTATTATTATTTATTAGAAAACGATAAAGGAAAAGTTAAATTTTTATCTTATATGTTTGTATGATTTTTATTTTCTGTATTAGATACAGCAAGCAAAATAGCTTTAAACAATTATATTTGAATAGAAAATAAAAAAATAATTTTAAATACAGATAAAATAATTAAACTAAAAAGAATTGCTTTTGATATTTATAATTATATGAATTCTTATTTAATTATTAAAAATAAAATTTGAAAAGATTAGAAAAAAATAAAAATTTTAGAAGAAACTAAACAAAAAGTAAATTTACTACCTTCATCTTTATTACTTCCACAAAACATTGGTAGTAAAATATTAAATGACTGAATTGTATTTAAAGGGTTTGATAAACAATACAAAATTTTTCTTAATAATTCTAATGATATAACTTGAATAGAAGAAGAAAATTTTGAAGAAATTATTAATTCTGCAAATGCATTATTTACAGAAAACTTAAATTGATTGCTTAAAACTAATAAAGAAAAATAGGAAGAATTATTAAAAATTTACGAAAAAAATAAAGATGAATTTTATAAACAATTTGCTAAATATGAAAAAAATTTAATAGATTATTTTAATTATTTAAAAGAAAACTCTAATTTTAAAGAACAAGTGAAAAAAATTTCTTCTTTTTTAAAAGAAAATAATAAAGAACTTCTTTCTACATTATTAAATAATAAAAATTTTTCTTTTTTTGATTTAATTAAATCACAAGAAATATTAGATGAAATTATAAAAGAAAAAAATATAAAATTAAGTAATAACCTTATTACAAAAAAAATATATTTATTAAATGAAATTAAAGAAAAAGTATTAGATTGAAATATGAAAGCAAAAGATTTTTTATCTTGAATTGAAGAAATATTAAAAGATGAAAAACAAAAAGAAAAAATTATAAATATTATTAACAGAAAAGAAATAGAAAGTAAATTAACTTATAATGTTAATTGAAATTTATTAAAAAACGATATATTTAAAGAACAAATAAAAGCAACGCATTGAGAAGATTATTTAAATCAATTCAAAGAAATAGAAAAAAAATTAATAGATAATATTATTAAAGAATTAAAAGAAAATAATATAAAAACAGAACAAATTAGGTCTATTTTTGTTAAAGATAATTGAATAGTTTTTTCTTGAGAAGATGAAGAAAAATTAAAGAAAATTTCTGAAAAGTTTCAAGATAAACTAGAATTAAGTAATATAAAAGAACTATTAAATAATAAAAGTATAAAAAACACTATTGAAAAAGAAAAGAAAAACTTAGAACAAATCAGTAAAAAATTTAATAAAGATAAATATATAGAAAATGTATTAAAAAAACTTAATAACTGAAATAAAATTTTTATAAATTATAAAATTTTTAAAACTATTAAAGAAATAGAAAATTTAGAAAAAAATACAAAAAAATCAAACAAAGAAAACGAAAATGTTAAAAAAGAATTAATACAAGAAAAAATTATGCAATTTAAACAAGAAAAAGAAAAATTAAATGATGTAAATGTAGAATTACGTCAAGAACTTTGAAATGACGAACTTTATAAAAAAAATTTAGAAAAACTTATAGAAGAAAATAAAGATTTTAATGCATTCATTTTATTAACGGATTTTATTAAATCATTGTTATATAAAAATATAAAAGATGATTATAAAAAAGAAAAAGAAAAATTTATAGAAAGAAAAGAAGAAATAAAATCACAATTTACAATTGCTGAAAAAATAATTAAAAACAAAATAAATAACATAGAAAAAACAAAAAAGCCTATAAATAAAATGCTTAATTTTATTTATTGAAAAATTACAAAAGAACAAATTAATAAACAGCAAACAAATCTATTATTAACTTTTGATGATTTATTAATATACCTTTTTTCTCTTTTTAAAAAAATAAATATCGCAATATCTATTTTAAATATAATTATTTCTTTATCAATATTATTTGTTTTTTCTAATTTGTACTGAATTTATTTAACTGCTTGAAAAAGTATATTAATTATTTTTATAACTTTGACATCTATATATCTTTTCATAAAAATAGAAAAAGCTATTATTAAATGAGAAGAATAAAAATTTATTTTTTTATAAAAAAAAGAGAGAGCTTTAAGCTCTCTCTTTTTTCTTTTTTTTAACTATCAAATTAATCATTATTTTTTTCTAAAGTATTTTCTTTTATATCACTATCTATAACTTTATAATCTTCAAACTAATTTACATCTTCAATAGTTGATTTTCAATCAGAATCAGCATTATCAGTCTAAATTATTGCGTTATATGCAGCATATCAATTAGTAGAAGTAGCTTCATCATAAACTCAAGTATATTTATTCATTGTTCAATCTTTATCATCATCATATTTTTCCATTTTTATAGAAATTCAATCATTATCATCATCAACTCATTCTATAGTAGCTCTAATTTTAACATATAAATCATCTTTTAATTCATATCAATTAATATAATCTCAAGTAAATCTTACCACAAAATAATATGTAGCACTTCAAGATTCATTGATAATAGCATTATTGTATCATGTCTAAGTTCATCACGTAATTTCGCTTCCATCTTTAACAATAGCATATTCAATATGATTTTTTATAGAATTCTAATCAGTCTAAGCATTATTATCATTACTTAAATCAATTTTGAAATCTTTTAATACTATATTATTTGTTCAACTTGTATTATTAATATTAATTTTAAATGCTAATTGTTTAATATAATCAGAATCAGAATTAGTATCTAATTTGCTTATTCTAACTTTATATATATTATATTCAGCTCAATTAGTACTAATTTCATCGTCAATTTCCTCATCAATAGCATCAGTTATTTTTACCATAGATTTTCTTACTATAAACTCTTTTCATAACAAATTATCTCAAGTATATATATTTCAAGAAGTTATCAAATTTCAATTAGCTAAAGAAACAAATCTTGTTTCATTATCATCCACTCATAATACAAAAGCTAATTTAAATCTCTTATTATCAGCTCATGTTGTATTAATTATATTTGGTCTTACATAAACTTTTATAACTTTTTCTTCATCTTTTTGTAATGTATCGTCAATTCATAAGAACTTAGAAACTCATTGTGCTATAGGTTTAGTTGATGATACATTTCATTCATATTTTATTTCTGATATAGAATCAGCAGCTCATGTATCTAAATTAGCTCAAGTTATATAAGACTTATATTCATTTCATGAATAAGCTACTATATATAAATCTTGAATCTTAATATTATCATACTTAGGCTTTATTTTCTAACTATATACAAACCAATAACCTTCATTTTTATTTTTATCTGGGTAAATAATTTGTGTATCAATTATAGAATTATCTTTATACAAATATATATATGAAGTTGGATGTATTATAACTAAATCAGATTTTATAGGAAAACTTCATTCTACAAAATCATTATCTAATTGTATTCAATTAGAAGTAACAATTAATAAATTATTAGTTCAACTTTCGATTTCAACTTTCAATTTCAATTCTGAATTTCAACTAAATAAACTATTATCTGTATTTATTTTTAATTCTAGTTTTGTAGTTTCTCATTTAGGTAAAAGAATAGTTTTTGTAAATAATACTGTTCAGTCATTTTCTACATTTTTTGTATCAACTAATTCGTCATTTGCATACAAATTAGCAACAATGTTCTTCTATTCTGGATCTTCTCAACTAACTTTTTCAAATTTAAATCTTATTAAATTAATTTTTAAATCTTTAACATTACTTACATTAAAATTAAATATTCAAAACGAAATATTACTATCTCATTTTACATAATCTAAACTTCAATAAGGATTCGTATAACTTATACTTACAGAAGGTTCTGAAATTTTAAACTATCAAGATTCAGCACTACCATTTATATCATTTGCTGAAATATTATCTCAATTTTCATTTTCTGCTCATTCTAATGAATCAGAATTTACTGCAAAATTAAATTCAGTTTTTTCTGGCGCATATCTCGAAATATTAACTCTTAATTCATAATAATTATTTCACTCTGGTATATCAGATACATAAATAGGAATAAGTTTTTCATAAGTAGAACCTGTATCTATAACATCATTATTTAATGTAAACGTTCATAAACTTTCACAATTATTATAAGATTCATCACATTTATATAGTAATACATCATCAAAAACTTTTGAAACATCTGTTTTTTCAGAAGCTTTTATTTTCATTTTAACTTTAAATTTATCTATAGTTATATTTGATGGTGCATAAATTTTAAATCTTAGTACTGTATATCATTGAGAATCAGGAGCTACATCAGTAGGTACAGGTGAATTTGACATTTTAATTATCGCTACTTTTCATGCTTTAATATTATAAACACCAAAATATTCAGGTGAATTTAACTTCACTCTTACAGGTATATCTTCATTAGAAGCTTCTACTGCTATTAAATCTCTCTCTTCATCTAATGTAAATTTAATTTCATCATTATTATCTCATCATACTATATCTCAATAAATATAAAATTGCTTTGTTTCTCAATCAGATAATTTATAATCATCATTAAACTTCATTATTACATAATCATCTACAATTTTTTCTTGCTTAGCTACTATATTTCAAGAATCATCTTTAATTACTACATTATCAACAATTCATTCTGCTTTATTAGAAGCATTATACAAGATAATTCTTTTTAATTTAACATCTTTAGTAGATTCTCAATCTCATACTGAAATTCTAAATTGTCAAATTAATACATCTTCATCTCATACATATAATTCATTAACTATATCATATCAATAAATATTAACTATTTGTGACTTATAATCAGAAGTCTTGTATTCTTTTGTAGTAAATGTAAGAGTATTTCAATTAACTTCTATTCCTCAACTTCACACAAAATTATCTAATTCTTTATCAAAAGTTAATGTAGCTTTAATTTTCAAAGATTGTCATTGTCATCATTTAGCTAAATCAATAGCTAAATAAATTTCATTGTTTTCCTCATCTATTTTTCTATTCTTTGCAATACTAGAATAATAATGATTTTCAACTTCCTAATCACTATTAAATTGTTTTATATTTCATATTACTCTTCAAAATTTATCGACAAGATAAACTCCATTTATTTTATTTCTATCAATTAATCACAACAATTTAAATTTAGCATCAGTTATATTATAAGAATTTCAACTTAATCCTTTGAATTTAATTTTTGCTAATATAATATTATTAGCTACAGGAATTACACTAAGTTCACTATTTATTAATTCAATATATTTTTCTATTTTTATTCAAGTTTCTTCTTCATTTCATCCATTTTCTTCTTCAGCTGAATTTTGTTCTTCTGTATTTTCTGCTTCTTCATTTTGTTCAGCATTTTTATTTTCTTCATTATTTTGTTGTTGCTCTTTTTCTTCTTCAGAATTTTCTTGTTCATTATTATTCTCTTCTTCAGCATTTTCAAAATCAGTCAATTCTTCATTATTATTTTCTTCTTCATTATTTCAATTTTCATTAAAAATATCATTAAATAAGTTATTTAAATCAATATCTTCTCATGAATTATTTTGTTCATTGTTTTCTTCATTATTATTATCTTGTGTAAATTCTGGATTATTATACACTATATTATTATTTAAATTATTATTATTGTTCTCTGCATTTATATTTCAAACATTATTTTTTGTTCTATATAGCATTAAAGCAATTTCATATCTTGTTGCTGGTCTATTCACTTTCTATGGGTCGTTTTCTTTTGTAATTCATAATTTTTTTGCTTCATAAAAATAATTTGCATACTAAGGATTTGTATTTTCATCTTTATATCCTTCTATTGCTCTTACTAAAGTTGTTATTATTTCAGATTTTCTTATAGTATTAAAAGGTAAAAATCTTCAATCATTTGTTCACTTAAATAATCATAATCTACAAGATTTTTCAACATAATTTTTTAAATCTCATATATTATCAGGCACATCTTTAAAATAACATTGTTTAGTATAATCTTCTGTTTTATTTAATACTTTTTCTGCAAAAACAGATAAAAATTTTGCTGCTTCAGCTCTTGTAGCATTTCTATATAAATAACAAGGGCTAGACTTATCTAACTATTGATTTAATTTACAACTTGTTATTCAATTCTCATATAAGAATCTTATAGCTTTCACTCATTCAGAATCTACTTGTGCCCGATTTCAATTTACGTACAACCATATTCAATTAACTGAATTTAAAATTAATGAAGCAATAAAACCTACTAAGGTTAATTTACTAAATAATTTTAATCTTTTTTTCATAAATAGTTTTTTATAATATAAATAAAATATATTTAATTATTATATAAAATAAAAAACTAAATATTTTATTTTAACAATATAAACAAGATTATAACTATTTTAAAATTTTATCTTATTATTATTTAATAAAGTTATATAAAGTTTCATAAAATAATATAATCATATAATATCTTCATTTCAACTTATTTTCACAGCATTTCATTTTTCTAAATTACTAATTATATTTTTTACATCTTTATTATTTTTTATAGAATATAAAATATATCATATAATTTTTACTTTTTTTCTTTTATCTACTTTATCATCAAAAAGAAATTTATAAAAATTGCTATCTATAATATATTTTTTTCATTTTATTTTTATATATAAATTATATTTTTCACTTATTTTTCATAATAATGATAGTACATCTTCTATAAAAATTTTATTTATATCTTTTATTTCTTTATCTTTAATTAAAATAATAGCATAAAGATTTTCTTTTTTTATTCATTTATTAATTACATCTTTATTTCATCTCTTTTTTTCAATATAATCTTTAATAACTTTATATACTTCATCAATATCTTTATATTTTTTAATTAATTTATTAAAATAATTGTCTACAATCTTTTGTATACAAGAATAATCATTATTACAAGATTGAAATTTTCAACGAGATTCAAATATTAATTTTATTAATAATTTTACAAGCTGCTCTTTTTCATTTTTATTCTTTGCTTTTTCAAAAGAATTATATAAATTCTTAATATCTCTAATACTAAGTTTTAACAAAACAAATTTATATCATTTTAAAATATTAATATATTTAATATAATTTTCTATTTTCTCTTTTTCTTTTAAATTAATAATATTATTTTCATAAAGTACTTCTCATAATTCTTTTATATCATACATTCAAACTTTTTTAACTCAAAATCCAAAATTTTCAAAACTTTTAATCGTTTTATACAAAGGCACTTCTTTAGTTTTATTTTTTGTCTCTTTTATTTCTTTTTTAACTATTTTTACTTTTTTAGGTTTAACTACTTCTTTTTTACTTCATTTTTTATTTAAATAAAATAATCATCATGTAATAATAATTATCAATAATACTATTCATAAAATAATTCATCATAATAATTTTTTATTACTTTTTATTGTATTTATTTTTTCTATAATTTTTTCTTTTAAATCATTTAATTTATTATTTTTATCTTTTTCTTCTTTAAAATCTTTTTCTTTATTATCATTTTCTTTATTTTCTTCTTCATTATTTTCCTCATTTTTTTCTTCTTCTATTTTTTTATTATCTTGTCATTCTTCATTTTTATCATATTTATCACTTTCTTCATTATTATTTTTTTCTACTTCGCTACTATTTTTTTCTGTTTCATTATTACTTTCTCCTTCATTTTCAGCGTTCATATTTTCTTCATCTGTTCTTTCAATTTTTTCTTCCATATTATTAATATTTTCTTCATTTAAGTCATTATTATCTTCTTCTATTTCCTTTTTATTATCACTATTACTTTCTTCCTTTTTATTTTCTATAATATCATTTTCATTATTTTTTTCTTCATTTTTTATATATTCTGTTTTTTCTTCGCTATTTTTATTTATTTCATCTTCTTTATTATCTACTTCTTCTTTATTATCACTTGTTTCATCTTTTAAAAAAGATAAATTAGTATCTTTTTTATTTTTTTCGTCGTTTTCTAATCAATCACCTTCATTTATTTCGTCTTTTATATTTTCAATATTTTCTTCTTTTTTGTTTTCACTTTGTTTTATTTCTTCTACTTCATTAATTATATCATCAATATCATTGTTTAAACCTATTTTATCGTCATCTTCTTTTTTATTTTCATCTTTTTGTTGTAAAACATTATCTTCTTGAACATCATCACTCTCATTTTCTTCAACTTCTTTTATAATACTATCAATATCATCTTCAACATTATCTTCTTCTTTTTTTTCATCTTCTACTTCTTCATTCATTTGAATTCATTTATTATCTTCATTTTTATTTCTATTTTCATTTTCTTCTATATTATCTATTATATTATCAACAACTTCATCTAAATCTTCATTAACTTTATTTTCTTCATTTTTAACATTTTTTTCTTCTTTCTTATCATTTATTTCTTGTTTTTTCCTTCTTCATCTTTTTTTTCTTTTTTTATTCTCTTTTTCTTCAATATTTTCATTTTTCTTTTTTCTTGGCATACTTACTATTTTTAAATAAATAAAAATATAATGAAAAAAATTACATTCATCAACCTTTTCAAATCATTTGTAATCATCCAAATCAAAGTGAAAAAATAGTCATAAACATAATTCATATTGTTGCTCAAATTGCTATTAATATAGCTCAATTTAAGTAAGCTCATATTTTTTCTTGAATTAAATTAATTTCGTAGAGGTACAAATTAACTTTATTTTCAATAACTTGCTGCCTATTTTCTTCCTTTCATTCTATTAATTTTCAAATTCATAATATTCAAATAATATAAAAAAAATCTATTTTATATTTATTTCTTAAATCTTCTAAAACATTTAAATAAATATCTTCAACATTATCTTTCAATTCAACTTTGTAATCTCACAATGTAGGTGTTATAACTAATTCTTCTAACTTTTCCTTTAATTTATAAATATTATTATAATAAAAACTAAAAACTATTAATGCTTTTAAAGTATTTCAATACATCATTATATCTTTAATTAAAGGCAATTTCATAAGGATAATATTAAACCGTTTTTTAGAAAAAATTCTTAAAATAATAAAAAACAATATTATAATTCAAATAACTCAATAAATATAAAATACATAATTAGCTAAAGTTTCAGGTGTTTCTACGATTTTATCAACATCGTTAAAAAATAATCATAATTTTTCTTTTGCAAGTGGTAATAATTTTATTTTTAATAAAACAATTAAAGCAATACTTATAGAAGAATAAAAAAGAACTTTCATTACTAAAGTACTAAGAGTTTTTCTTAAATTATCGAGACTATTTTTAAAATGTAAAATCTGATTCAATTTTTTATACATATTTTCTGGTGTTTCATGTTCTTCTGATAATATTTGTAATATTTCTTGTTTAAAATCAAAATCTGTTAACCTTAATATATCAACTAAACTATTTCATTGTTTTAATAAGTAAATAATTAATGGATGTAATTTTATAAATTGATTATAATTAATTAAATATGAAGTTAGTGACGATAAAGTTAATCATGATGCTAAAGAAGAGACTATTAATTCTAATAAAACTTGTACATCTTTTTCTTCTATTTTTTTTCATGCTGCAGATTTTAATTCTTTCTCTTGATTTTTAGATAGCTGGTCTTCTATCCTATAATAAGCTCATTTTTTTTCCAAAACTTCTATAAATTTATTCCTTGATAATAATCACTCTTTAGTATTAGGAAATTTTTTTAATTTTATTCATTTTCAATCATTAAAAATTATATAACAATAAGTTATTTGTTTTCTACTTTTTTTCATAAAAAAATTATTTTAATATAAAAATAATATTAAAAGTTAAAAAATATTATATTATAATTATAAAAGTTTTCATTAATTACATTTTTATCTTTACATAATTTCAAATAATTTTTAATATAATATTTTTTATTAATTTAACTTAATAATATACATCAATGAATAAAGATTTTATTTTAAAAAATAAAAAACAAATATTAGATAATTTTAAAGATTTTTATTATTCAATTATTTGAAAAACAGAGAAAGAAGAAAAGACAAAATATAAAGTATTTAGATGAAATATAAATTGACTAGATCCTATATTTTGACCATTTGTATTAGCTTTATTTTTATATATGATCTATGAAAATATTTCTGATTTGCATATAGAAGCTAAAAATACAGAATCTTTTTCTATAAAAATAAGAAAGAATAAAGAATTAGTTTTATTAAATTATTGGGAACTAGAAAGATATATTAAGGAAGCTTATGATTATCTGAATTATCTTTGAATAACATGAAGAAAATTAGAAGATTTATTAAATTTTTATCGTATTGTTTTTTGATATCTTTATGAAGAAATCTGATGAGAAAAATATTATTGAATAAATATATATTACAATATACCTATAGAAAGAATTTAGGAAGAAGAAGCTTGATTGAAAAAAGAAGAAATTAAGAAAATTACAGACTGATATTAGAATTGAGATGATTTTATATTTGAAATTTTATATAAAATAAAATTTTCTTTGTGAGCTTTCTTACAGTTAAACGACGAAGAAAAAGAACAAGATAGACAATTAATTATATGAATTTTAGATGAAAAAAATAATAACTATAAAAGATATGCATATAGAATTGCATGAAAAAGGCAATCAATAGAAATAGCAAACTGAAAAAAGACAATGAAATATTAGAATATAGTTATCAGATTACTAATGACAAAATTTTTTACACTAGATGAATTATGATTATGAGAATATACTGACTTTATTAGAGAAAAAATTATGAGTAAAGCGTTGAATTTAATAGTATGAGAAACAAATTCATGAAAATCAACTACTATTCTTTCTATGTTAAATGAAATATATCAAAGAACAAAATGAAAATTAAAAATAATAACTTTTGAAAATCCTATAGAAAAACCTACCAATTTTATGTGTCAATTTGAAAAAGTTGAAAATCCTAATAATGAACATCAAAATTTTACTGAGGAAAATTTTGAAAAATTAGCAATGCGTTTTGACCCAGATGTTATTTTAGTATGAGAAGTAAGAGATAAAGATACAGCATGATTAGCTCTATTAGCAGCAAGAACTTGACATATTACATTTGCTACTATGCATGTTAATAATACATTAAACGTTATTCAAAGAGTAAGTTGATGGTGATTAGAATTTTCTGATTTAGCTTGAGCGTTGTGAACAGTAGAAGCTACTCAATTATTTCCAGTTTACAAAATAGATAAGAATTTTTATGAATTAGAAAAAGAATTATATCAAAAAGATAAATATTGAGATAGAATAGATGTTTTATGAAAAATATATGAAAATTATTGAGTATTTAAAATAAAGTATTTAACTTTTTTAGATTATTTAAAATTTAGATATTTTTATAATTGAATATTTAAATATAAAAAACTAAATGATTTTTTAATTGAAGAGATTAAAAAAAATAATTGAAAAATAATTATAAATAAGCAATTTGTTAAAAAAATATTTGATATATTAAAAGAAAAAAATAATAATGAATTAAGTTTGACTATTAAAGATATAATAAAATTTTTTAATTTATATGAAATAATAAATGACAGATATTTTTTAAATAGAATTTGAAAAGTATTATGAGAAGAAAAAAGAAAATAGTTAATTAAACAAATTAATTGATTCATTAATATACATGATAAAAACTTAGTTCTCTGAATTCTTAGTATAATTTTTGAAATATGAATAAAAATTATATATTAGTATGAGTATAAAATATTTGAATATATTAATTCAAGTTCCTTTATAAATAAAATATTATGATATTTTACTTATAAAAATGAAGAATATTTATTCAATTTAAAAGAAATATATAAAAAATATTTAGAACGGTTACCAACATATTTATGAAATTTTTATATTGATTCACTTTATATAAATAAAAAACAAATAATTCTTAATTTCTTAAAATTTATTAATTCATTAAATGTATGAGAAAAAGAAATTTTTTATGTAAAATTAAGTAATATAAATTATGATAAAAATTCAATAAATTTCTTAATAGAAAAATATGTTAAAAAATATCTTAAAGAAAGAAAAGAAAAATTAGTTAATCTTTGATATACAGTAGATGAAATAAAATTAATAATACAAAATGAATATAATGAAATTAAAAAATTTTTAAATGATTCTTTTTTATTACAAAAAAATTGATATGTTAAGTATTTTATACCAGCAAGTTTTAAATGATTTTTGAATTTTATTATTGAAAATTATGTTATTATTTGAAAAGCAAAAGCAAAATGAGTATTTCCAATAGTTGAATTTTTTGATTATCAAGAATTTTGAACATTAATCTATGAACGGAAGAATAATCCAAAACTAGTTAAAGATTAGGTTTTATATAATTCAAAAGTATTTACTCCACTATTTTTATATTGAATATTACAAACAAAGAAGAAAGAAGAAGAATATAAAATTTTAAATATAGAATCTATATTAGAATTAGTTAATATAAGTTATTTATAATTATTTTATTTTTTAATACGTAAAAACATGAATAAAAATATTGATTCTATAAATAAAAAATATGAAATTAAAAATTCTCAAAAAGAAAATGAAGAACAAATTAATTTTAAAAAATCTGTTTATATGCTTGCTTTTATAATTACTTCTATTTTTATAACTCTTACTTTATTTTCCTGATTTACAGAATCATTTCTTAAAAGCTTTTTATTAAATCTTCTTTTATATTCCGATAAATCGAATAATTATATAATCTATTATATATTAAGTTTATTAATTTTTACATTTATATTTTGAATTCCTCTTTCTATTATATTTTCTTTTTTAACAAAAATAAAAAAAGAAGAAAAATATATAAAATTAACTATTAAATATTTTCTTGTATTTTTTAGTATTAATTTATTTTTTTGAATTACATTTATATTTATCGCATATTCTAAAAACAAAGAAATAAACTTATTATTAAATCATTGAAAAAAAACATATTTAAAATATAAATTTACTAATTATTTATATAATCCTAATAAAGATAGAGACTGTTTATTATTTAGAACACCTTATATTTTACATAAAACTTTTTTAATAAAAACTGTTAATTCAATTATTTCACTTAATTCAGAAAGAGATAATGAAAGGATTGAAATTTTTAATTGATATATATATCCATTTTTATTAATATGCTGAAAAATAAATGATAAATCAAATAAAGAAGAAATACAAAAATGTAAAGAATATATTAAAATATTATCAAGAAAATATCATTGTAAATATATGCTATGATTTAAGCCATATTTAGAGATGTATTATGATTATTATTCTTATTTATTAGATCCAAATTATCATCCAGAAACTTTTCAAGAAAAACTTGAAAGGATTATACAAGAATTATGAAGTTGAAAGCAAAATATTTTAACATGAGATAATCTAAAACAAAAAATTTTAACTTGAAATAAAAATAATTCTTGAAGTTGAAATCAATTTATTTTAACATGAAATAAATAAATACAATAAATTAGTTATCAACATTATTTAACATAATATCAAATTGTTCAATAGTCTATCAAAAAGTAAAGTGTTATTAAAAGATATATAGTTAGAAATATTAAAATTAATCATACAACTGTATATAAAAATTCTCAAAATCTATTTAAAAATACTTTACTATATTTCAAAAATAAAACTCACAAAACTTCTCATTCTCTAGTTCTTATATAAGCATCATCTAAATCTAATAATTCTACCTCAGTTTTTCTTAAAATTTCTGATCTTTCTAATTCTATTTTTCTTATAGTTGCATTACTTTCCTTAAACAAACTTAAATTTATATTTCTCATTTCTTTTAAATACATTAAATATTTATACAAATATATTACATGGTCTTTTAAATAATAATAAATTACAAATATAATAGTTAAATAGAAAATTGTAGTCCGTTTTAGCATATAGCTTATATATATTAGTCAAGCAGAAAATTTTGCTATATAAAAAGGTCTTAAATCATTTCAATACTATTTTTTAAATCTAGATTTTTTAATAAAGATAAAATTAAACAAAAGATAAAAAAAAGTAAATAATATAACATTTATATCTCAAAGATAATTGTTTAATACAATATATTCATTGTTATCTAATTTTTTAACTATTTTTTTACTTAATAAATAATTTTTTTCCTATTTAATAATTGGATCATCTTCATTTTTTATTTTTTTAATAAAATAATATTTTACTTTTCATTTATTATACTTTTTTTCATATTTTAGTTGCTTATAATAATTTCTATCTTTTTTTGCCATAAAATAATATTAATAAGATAATAAAGATATAAGTAATCTTAGATTAAACTTTTTTATTTCATCTTCAGTTTCATATTGATAAATCACAAAAAAATTAGAATCAAAATTATTAGAAAAATTGCAATCTAAATTCTTCTAATCCTTAACAATATTCTATAACTCTCTTATTTTCTTTTCTTTAACTCATTTTATTAATATTATTTTTCCTTCTTCTTTTTTTTTAGCATCATTCTTCTTATCATTTTTTGACTTATCATTTTTTCATTCTTTATTTTTTTCATCTTCTCATTTTTTAGTTTTACTTTTTTTATTTTTTTTCTTTTTAATTTTTTTTAACATTTCTTGTTTATCTAAATATTTTATATTATCTTCAAGTATTTTATACACTTTATTATATATACTTCAAATATCTTTGCAAAAAACTGTATTAAACTCATTTTTTAATTTAAAATAATTTTCTGGTTCTAAATCTTTATCAGCTAATTCTTTATAATTTTTTCTTATAATTACTAAATACTTTTTATTATCTTTTTCTACTGTATATATATCTGTATATGTTTTTATTTTATTAATAAAATTATTATAATCATTAATTAATTTTTCTTCTTCTTTTAAAAATAATTTATCATTTTGTTTTAATAAAAGATTTCTTAATTTAAATAAATAAATGTACGGCTCTATATTAAAAGAAAAATTTAAATTATTTCAAATATTTATTTTTTCTGTTCAAGTTAACTAATATCATGTTAAAAATATTTCTTTTGATTTTCATTTCTTTCATTTAAAAACAATCTTCTGTCATTTATATTCAAGTTTTACATTTTTTTCCTATGCATTCTAATATCATTGAAAATATTGAAAAATTTTGCTATTAGTATTTAAAAAATAAATAAATTTTTCTGATAAAATATTATTTATAAAAATATCTTTTTCTTCTTTTTTTAAAGTAGGTAATCAAAAATCTTTAATTTTATATCAAGAAAAATAAAATAAAATAATTTCTTTATTAAAATTTTTAATTATTTCTTCAAATTGACTTTTTGAAACTTTTTTGTATTGCTTTATTTTTTTTTGATACTCTTGATACACTTTAAAAGGTTTTATAATTCACTCTTTTCATAATTTAACTCAAAAAACAAAAACAAACAATAAAATAAAAACAATAATTCAAATTTTTGTTCTATTATTAAGAAATTTCTTCATATAAATTATAAAATCTGCCAATTTTGACTCTCTAACTCACTTCATTATATTATTAATTTATTTTTGTAAAGAATCAAAGAAAATTCAACTTTTTAATATATAAACCTATTTTTTAAAATTATTTTTATCTTTATTAAAATCTTTTTTAAAATATTTATATAATCATTTTAATATAAGATATCTTTTATATTTAAATTCGTCTGATATTAAATTATACACATTTTTCGTACATCACAAATTTTTTACAATACAAGTATTAACTAATTTGGTTAAAAAATTATTTTTAAAAAAATTATTAAATTCTTTTCATTTACTATCTAAGACTTCAATTATATAAAGTCAATTAAATTTTTTTGTATATTTTTTTTTCTTTATATTTCACAATAAATAAAAAAATATATATTGATTTATTTTTTTTTCTTGATTACTTAATTTTTTAAATTTATTATATAGATTTAAATAATACTTATATACATCTTTTGAATTAAAATTATCTTTATTAATTTTTAAATACAAACTTAATAAAATTTCATTACATCTTTTATATTCATTAAATTTTAAAATAGATGTTCATTTTATATATTTATTAACTATTTCATCAAATCAAGTTATATAATATATTTTAAAAATATTTCAAGAAAATAATTTTAATTCCTTTTTATTAATTATTCATTTTCTATATAATTCATTTAGATTTTTATAACTTTTAATATATCATGAATAAAAAAAACAAGAAATTAATCTTTTATTACTTTTATTTGTAAATTTTTTTTTCTTTTTTTGTTCTTTTTTTCATTCTGCAATTTTTTCTTTTTTTGTTATTTTTATTCATCTTTTTCCCTTATTATCTTCATTGCTTTTATTGTTAAAAAAGAAAAAAAAAGAAAATATTATTAAAAATATAATTAAAAAGAAAAAAATAATTAATTTTTTTTTATCATTAACCATTAAATTTTTTATATATACAATAGATTTATTTTTAATTTCCTCTATTTTTTCTTTTAATATCATAAATAAAAAATAAAAAAATTAAATAAAAATATATTTTTTATATTATATTAATTAATTTTTCTATTTATTTATTCAAAAATAAAGAAAAAAGAGCTTTTTATAAAGCTCTTTCTTTTATTTAATATCAGTTTTAACTATAATTATTATTTTTCACTAATTGGAATTGCAATCTAATAATAATTATTTTTATCCCTTACGATATTATAAGAACTAAAATACTTATCTCTAAATTCTTCTACAATATCCTTATTATTAAATTTACCTAATAAAAAATAACCTTCTGTTATATATCATCTTTGTACCTTTCATAAAGTATTAAAATCAATATTGTTGTTTTTTAAATCAAATATTTTTGAATTATTTATATCATATATACTTTGTTTACTTAATATCCAAACATTATAAGAATTACCATTAACTTCTATAGAACCAATTTTATTAAAAGGTATAATTGCTATTTGTAATTTTTTAGATTCTTCTGCTGCAGGTATTTTAGTATCAAGTAATGTATTTTTAAGTACTCAATTTTTTACAGTAATACCACCAGCTTCGTCATCTATTATTATTCTATCAACTATTACTGTACAGCCTCCAATTATAATTTTATTCTTTAAATATTCGCTTAATTAATCTGCTAAAGTATATTTTTTCTAAAACCTGTCTGACCTAGCAATAGTCAATAAATAAGCATTATTTAATTTATTTATGAAATCTTGTGCTATTTTCTTTGATTGTATAGTAAAAAAATATTTTTTCTTATTTTCTTTTCTTTTAATATATAATACTTCCTTTTTATTTTTTTCTATTTTTTGTTTTTCTATTAGATTTTTTTCATTAAATAAAAAAAATATTATTAAATATACAATTAGAAACAATAAATTGGAATAAAAAAGTAATCAAAATTTTTTTATATATTATACACATTTTTCTAATATCATAAATAAAAAATTATTTTATTATATTAATAAAAAAGAGAGCTCTATAAAGAGCTCTCTTTTTCAAATTAAACTAAATTATAATTATTTAGCTGCAATTGGAATTGCAACCTACTAATTATTATTTTTGTCTTTTACAAGATCATAAGAACTAAAATATTTATCTCTAAATGCTCTTGCATCATCAGACTTATTTGCATCTCCTTTAAATTTACCTAACAAGAAATAACCTTCTGATATATATCATCTTTGTGCCTTAGGTAATTTATCAAATTCAACACCAGCAGATAAGTCAATTATTTTATTATTACCTGTATCATATATACTTTGTCCGCTTAATACCTAAACTTTATAAGAATTACCACCAGTTTTTACATCGCCAATTTTATTAGAAGGCACAATCGCTATTTGTATTTTATTAGACTCTTCAACTAAAGGTACTTTAGTACCTGTTAATTCATTATTAAGACTTCCGTTTTCAACATCATCTGCAGTTTCATTATCTACTATTATTTTATCAACAACTACTGTATAGCTATCCATTGTATTTCTATCACCTATATAATCTTTCAATCAATCTACTAATGTATATTTTTTCTAAAAAGAATCTGACTTAGCAATAGTTTGCATATAAGCATTATTTAATCTATCCATGAAAGCTTGTGCTGTTCTTTTAGCTTGTGTAGACAAGAAATACACAACTAAACCAGCTCAAATAGCAATCATTATAATCAAGAATAAACCTAATTCTCTCAAATTTACACCCATTCGGTTTTTTAATTTAAAATATAAAATAAAAAAGTATTTTTATAATTTTTTCTTCTTACTTTTTAAAAAACTTCCTCTTACTATATTACTATATTAATAATAAAAACTCACTATCTTGCATATATTTCTATCTTCAACTTCATTTTATATTTATTATATAAATAACAATAAAAAATAAATAAACTTACATCATCTTTCTATTCTTTATCTCTTTTTCAATAAATAAAAAATCTTTTCACCATCATTTATATTTATTATATAAATAATAAATAATAAAAATAAAAAATAGTATTACTTTTTAATATTTTTCTCTACAATTTCTTTCTAATTTTCTGGTAAATATTCAAAAAATCATTTAAATTCTTTATTATATAGTTCTTTTAATTCATCAAAACTTTTTATTTTTTTCTTTTTAAAAAATTTTTTAATAGCTCATGCAAACATTGGTGGTGATACATCTTGCACTAAAAATTCAAAAGGTATTATTCATCTTATAAAATCAATCAAAGCCATTTCTTCTTTAGTATGTTTAATTAAACTAGCAATTAATTTGTCTGGATCAGATTCTTCTAATGATAATCTTCTTCAAAGAATATTATCGCCTGTAAAACATGAATAAATAACTTGAAAATTAGATTTTAAAACAATTTTGTCTATATATTCATAATATGGTTTTCTCGCTTTAGCACTATCATGAATAGAGAAAATCAAAAACTTATCTTCATAAGCCTAATCTAAAAATTTCATCTAAAAGAAATAACTTTTTAAAACTTCTTCTAAAAATGTAACAGTTTCTTCTCAAAATTTTTCAGTAACACGATTAACAAAACTTTTATCTGTAAACTTAAATTCTTTCTCTCAATCATAAATCTTTAATAATTCAAAAAGCTCAAAATCTTTTCATAAATAAGCATCAAAATATCAAATAAATTTATCTTTTATTTCCTTAAATGAATTTTCATCTACTAAATTAAATAATCATTTTTTAAGAATAATATCCCGATTTCTTCATTTATGATATTTATAATGAAGTATTCTTGCTAGTCATTGAACTAAATATACTTTGATAACGTTTATTACATCAAGAAAATTTAATTTAGCTTGTATAGCCTAGTTTTTTAATAATAACATTCAAGATGAAACAGAAGCTTGATGAGATGTGGTATATGTAGAAATTGTTTCAGCAGCTTCAAGAATTCAAGGAAGCATTTCATAACTTCTCATTTCTCAAACAAGTGCATCGTCTAAATCTGCCCTTTTTACAAATAATAGCATAGATTTTAATTCTTCTTTTGAAGCTTCTAGCTGAATAAAATTAGGATTTTCTACTTCAATAGGATCTTCAAAAGTAGCAATTTTTCTATAATATCATTGAGAAATTGCTTTTTCAAATACATTATTTAATAAATTTCTCATAGAAACAGATTTTCAGCTTCATGTTTGTCACGAAATAATCATTAATCATTTTTTTTCATTTGCATAATCTAATAATACTTTAGCATCTTCTTTTCAATAAGTTTGTTCAAGTGTAAATTGTTCTGGCTGATATTGTAATTTAGTAACAGTAATTACAATTCATTCATCATTCATTATTTTATTAATATCTACTCAATATCATGCAAATCAATTTCTACGTGCTACAATAGCAACTCTTTCTCAATCTTTTCAAATTCATAATCTGTATTTTATTCATCAAAATGTAATTGCTGTATCTGATTGTTTTCATCATGTTACACTTCATCATAAATAAATAATATTATTGATAATTTCTTCTATCATAGAAAATGGAAATACTGTTTGAATAGTTGTTCATTTCTTTATTCAAAATACTTTATAAGATCAATTGATTCTGCATAACATATAACAAATATTATAATTCTTATTTCAATAAATAGACTAATCTGACATTTTTGGCTCATAATATGAAAATAATAATAATTTAGCAAATACTTGATTTAATCATTTAACTGAGACTTTCTTTTTAAAATATTCAGAAAGAAAAGCATAAAATTTTATATGAACTATTAAAAAAATATGATTTTTATTTTTTCTTTCTTCTTCTGAAAGATAAAGAGCTACTTCATTTAATACTCTTAGATTAGGTTCATATAAAAATACAAATATATTATCTCAATAATAAATTAAAATAAAATTATTGAACGTTTCTACTGTTATATTAGGGTCTATTAAAATAGAAAAAATTCAATGTAATGCATCTACTTCTTCAGGTGTGTCAAAAAATCTAGATAATTTTGCAATTTGTAAAAACTTCAGATGATTTTGTAAAATAAAGGAAACAAACAATTCCTAAACTTCTTCTTCTTGTATGTTAGGTGGTGTTCATATTTTTTCTTTTAATATTGTTTCAAATTCTTTTCTTTCTTCTTCTGAATAAGAAACATCTAATACTTTTCTTCATACTTTTTCATTAATACCTCAAAAATCTATTAAAAGATAATCGAAAAATTTTATTATTTTTTGCAACTTTTTAACTTCTTTAAGATAATTATCATTAAAAGTTTGCTTTAAAAAATATTCTAATTCATCTTCTAAACTATGATATAAATAAAAAATTTTATAAAAATTAAAGTAATCTTTAAAAACAGTATCATAGTTTGATAAATCAAAAAACTTTTGAAAATATAAAAGTCTTATATATAACTTTTTTAAAGAATATATATCTCTCTATTTTCTAATTCTTATTTCATCATATTTATTAATTACCACATTAAACATAAACTTATTTTGCTGTATTTCTTCTATTTCTTCATAAGTCAAATAATCAAAAATATTGTTGTAATAATTAATAATTTTTGTAAATATTTCTTCTCATTCATAAAAAATTTTAATAAATTCCATTATATTTGAATACAATCATTCAATAACAGGTTTAATATTATCAGTTATTATTTTTCATATTAATTCACTAAACTATTTATTATATTTTTGAAGATAAAAATTGAATAATTTAACTTTCTCTTCTAATAAGATATCTTTAATAATAATTTTTTTAAAATCATGTAACAAAAAATCAGGTAAAATTCAACTTTCTATTAAAACATAAAATTTATTTATTAAATAATCTACATAACTGACTTTTACTTTATCCTATTCATCAAATATAACTTGAACTCATATATTTAAACATTTACTTATTTTATTTTTTTCTTCTTCAGTTAATTCATTTACATTTTTATTAATTACTTTTATTTCATTTCCTAATTCAATTAATATTTTATACAAAAAATACAAATAAACGTATATATTCCTTTCTTGCTTTTTAAAATTTTGCAAAAATTCTTTTATTTCTGAATTTCTAATTTTCAATTCTTCTTTATTTATTGATTTTTTTTCTTTTTTCTTTTCTTTTTTATCTTTACTTTGTTCTTTATTTTTATTTTCTTCTTTTTTTTCTTCTTGCTTTTTATCTTCTTGTTTTTCTTTTTCATCATCTTTTCAATAAAATTCTTTTTCTATTTCTTCCAGTTTTAAATCAAATTCAAGAAATTGCTTTTCTATTTCTTTAATATTAGCAGATTTAAATTTTTCTGAAAAATATTTTTTAATTATTCATAAACTTTTATTTACATCCTTATCAAAATTATTTTTTAATTGTTCTATTTTTTTATCTTTCTCCAATTTATCATAATTTTTTATATTATTTTTATATTTTTCTTCTATAGATAAAAGAATATGCTCATAATATTTCTATTTTTTTATTTTTTCGAGAAAACTATCAAAATTAGAAATCAAATAATCTGATTCAATTCAAAAATTTATTCTAAAAAAACTAACAAAATTATTATATATCTTCTTTTTATATTTAATTATTAATTCTTCATTTAAAAGATTATCAATTACATATGAATAATTACGTTCTACTTCATCTTTTGTAAGATTTTTATATTCCTGTAAAAATTTATTAATAACATTATCTCTTAATATTTTTGAAATATTTTCTCATAATTTTGATTTTATTTTTTCAGCTACATTATCTTTTAATGATATAAAATTAGATTGTATACTTTGTATATTACTCATTGCTGTAGCAACAGCTTCTTCTGCATATATTTTTTTAGTAAACAGAAATACTCATTTATCTCATATATAATTGAGTTTCATTCATAATCTAGATAAATAATATATATACATTTCTTTTTCTCAAAGTGAGTATCAAGAAAAAATTTTATCTAATAGAAATTCTCAATAGTCTTGTAAAAATAACTCAAGATCTTTTTTAAATTTTCAAGATTTATCTACTTTATAAAAATAGTTAATTATATTTTCATAAATGATTCTTAAAGTCATATAATCTTTTCAAAAATACTGTAATGCGATTTCTGCGATTTTAGCATCGTCTACTATTTTTTCAATAACTTTTTTTCTTAAACTCATATAATATTATCTGATTAATTATTAAAATTTATTTATTTTTAAAAGATTGAATAAGATAATCAGCAAATAAATCTGGATCACTAGAAGCTAAACAATTAGCAAAATTTCAATCATAATAATAACTTAATTCATCTTTTTTAAAACAATTATTTAAAATTTTATATTTTTTCTTATTTAAATAAAACTTATATATATTATAATTTATTTTAACCAAATTTGTTTTTTCATCAATTTGTATATTTATTTTCTTATATTTTTTACTAAAAAATTCATTTTTTATATTTCACATATCTTTTTCTTTTTTATAAAATTTATATGATTTCTTAAATACATCTGCATAATTATTTTTTAATGTTTTTATATCTATTCTTTCATTATTATTTTTATTTAACTTTATATTTTCTAATGAAATTTGCTCTGCTATTTTATTAACTTCACTTTTTACTTGTTTTCAAGTTAAATTTTCAACTTTCCTTTTTCTTTCTTCTAAAATTTTACTTATTTTTTCTCTTTTTTCTTCTATTTTTTTTCAACTAAAAAACTTGACATATCACAATATTAAAATTAGCAAAAGCAGAAATATAGAAATAGAAAAGATTACTATTTTTTTATTTATTTCCATGAATATACTTATTATATTTTAAATTTTAAATTTATTATATTTTATTTTAAATAACTAAATATAATAAAATAATTTATTTTAAATCTTATTAAAGCATTATGAAAAAAATTAAAAATTATATTTTTTTAGTATTCTTTATAACATTTACTTTATTAAATTTTTCCTTTTGAGCCAAAGATTTAAAAAAACAACAAGTAGAATAGATAAATAAATATCAAAAAAAATGAATTGTGATAAAGAAAAAAGATTTTGATTTATTGAATACTTATTTAAAATATGAAAAAAAAATTATTAAAACAAATATTAATTCTTATATAAATGATTTACAAACAAAATTATGAATCATAAATAAATATAAAAACTTATATTCTAAATAGCTAAATTATGAATGCATTAAAGACGATTCATATTATTTAAAAATTTTATTAGAATGATTAAAAGAAACTGAAAATGATATTAAAAAAATAATTAAAGAATTATATAATTTTAAAGTTGATAAAAAAATTTTTGTATTCATTGATGATTGAAAATTAATTTATAAACCTTTTAATTGAATAAATTTCGATAATTATTTTTCTATAGAAGAAAAATATCAAAAAATATTAAAAAAATATAACAGTTTATTAGAAATAGTAGATAAAGTAGATAATGAATTAGAAGAATTAAGTAAAAAATATAAATGACAATTAGAAATTTTGTATTTAAATAAAAAATATGAAGATTTAAAAAACATAAAATATGAAAGTAATAAAAAAAATATCTTTAAACTATACGATAAATATAGAAAAGAATTAATTGATTAGAATACTAAAATAACTTTGTATTCTTATTATAAATGAAAAAAAGAAATTGAATGAACTGTAGCAAAATTTGTATGAACTCAATACAATAATTTTGTTTCATCTCAATTTTTTATTCCTCAGCATGAATCTATAACAGAAGATATTTATAATTTTTTTATAGAATCTTGAGAATTGCATAAATATTTTAATATATATATATGAAAAAGTATAAAAATAAATTTTGATAAATTTAAAGATAAATTTTGAAATAATTGATATATGAATATATATATAAATCTTATCAATACACAAAAGGTTGCTATAGATGATAAAGAATATGAATTAAATCCTTGAAAATATAAATTAATATTTAAAGATAAATTATTTTTATTAGTTGATTTAGGTAATAAGAAAAATTATTTATGAAAACAATATATACAATTTAATTGATATGTACAAATATTTTTTATCGAGATAAAAGCATTCTATCCTAATTTTTCTAAACTTTCTTGAGATAGTTTATTTTATGGATTAGCAAAATATAATTTCAATAATTACTTAAAAAATTAGAAATAGAATATAGATAAATTTTATTTAATATATAATTATGAAAATCTAATCGAAATTAAAAATTTGAAAATACTTTATTGAAAACTTTCTGAACAAATAGAAAAATATATAATTTTAAATATAGATAATAAACTAAGTGAAAAAATAAAATATGAAGATGTATTTTGATTAATAAGTAATATTATTGATTATAATTTATTTTCTTGAACTTTTTTAAATAACAATAATTTTCTTAATTTTATAAATATTGATTGAAAAAATCTAAGTTGAGACTTATTTTTAATACAAGAAAGAAATATTTTTCCTGATACTTATAAACTTGCTTTTGATTATATAATTATAGATACATCTAATACAGAAGAAGAATGAATATTAAAAAAATATTTATGAAATACATATGTAATAACAAAAAAAGTAAAAGTAAATAATATATGATGAAAAGATTATATAAATATATATTTAGAATTAAATTTATATGCTAAAAATTTATTTCCTATTAAAATTTCTAATCTATCATATACATGATTCTATTTTTATGTAAAAAACAATAATTGAAAAAATTGATGTGACTAGAATAATGATTGAATAATCGATACATATATAGCAGAAAATTATGACTTTTGAAACTGATTTACATTAAAAAATTGAACTTACTATAAAAAAGGTTATATAAAATCTCTATTGAAATACCTATCAAGCAAATTAAAAAACAATTGATGAGTGTTAAATATTAATTGACAAATTTTTAATTATAAAACTTTTAAATGTTTAAAAGCAAAAATAAATTTACCAGCTACAATAGTTCTTTTTGATTGAAGAGTAAATTGAAGAATATACTATATTTATGTATTGTCAATAAATGAAAAAGAAAAAAAATAGACTTATAAATTCATATTTCAGCCACAAATAAGAAATAATAATTGAATCTTTTATATTAACAAAAATGATAATAAATATATTTTTATATATTGCAAAGACCAAAATTACTATCAATATTTAACTTCAAAAGCTTGAAATAAACATTTTTATAATATTTTTGTATATAAAATTAGTGACTAGAATAAAGATTGAATTATAAATTTTCTTGATTTAAAATATGATCCCAATCTATATAAATATTGAAATTATATATGATTTAAAAATTTTGCATATAACTATTTTCTTACAAAAGAAAAAATTTTAAAAATGTTTCTAAATTAAAAAATATATTTTTATTAAAATGAATCAATGCATGTTACCATTCATTCAGAAGCAGAATTATCTTCTACATAAATCTTATTTTCTGGTGAAGTTCATTTTAATATGAAATAATGATAGTCTCAATATTCATCCTTCATAATAATCTTATTATCTTTTACACATTTTTCTCAATCTGTTCATAAAACACATCATCATCAATTTTTTATCATATAAGGTACTTCTCAAGGTAATAAATTGCAAAACCACATATTTGCTCAATTAAAAATTATACGTAAATTTACTTCATAATCTCAATTTTCATTTTTCTTAACAATATTGTTTAAAATTTTTAATCAATTATCATTATATAACTATTCATTCTAACCATCTCAATCAACATCTATTCAAGTTAAGTATCAATATGTACATTCATAAAGATTATTGTTAATTAAATCTTCATATCAACAATTACTAAGAAAAGCAAATCAAAAAGCATTGAATCATAATACCTTAACTTCTTCTTTACTTTTATTAACATCAACTACATATTTCATTCATGTCTATGATAGATAAATTTTTTTCTGATATAAAATAATTAAACTATTTTTTACATATACTTTATTTTTTACAGCAACTATATCATCTCAAATATAATAATTTCAATTAGTTGTATCTAAAAGTTTATTTACTAATATATCATTTATTATTTTTCAATCATCATAATTATATGATAATTTTATTCAAACATTATATCAATTATTATTTGCATTAACAAATTTATATGTAAAATTGTTAAGGTCGATATTTTGTCATACAGCTAAATATTTTGAAATTCAATTAGTTTTTAAATTATATACTTCAATATATGAAGGTGCTAATTCACTTAAATTTACATTTTCTGCTGTAATTCATCATTTATTATCCATAACAAAAATTCATATTCATTTTATTTGTCTAAACATTCAATAAATATTATTAATACTTCATGTTATATCATAATATGCGTTTTTAAAATTTGGATTAATGTTTAAAGTTCATCATGAATCAATACTAAATATATCTTTTCAATTTATTGAAAAAATTAATAATCAATTATTTTTAGATATCTCTATAATAGTATTTTTTAAACTAATTCATATTTTTTTTCTTTTAAAAAGAATATAATTATCACTTTCATCTTTAGTAATTCAATTGGAAACTCATACATATTTAGGATTTAAATAAATATATCAAGTATATTCAATATCTCAAGATAGATATCTTATATATAAACCTCATCTATCAAAATCAGAAAATAAATCTCATTCATAAGAATAAAGTAAACTAATTTTATAGTTTTCTAAAGCTCTTGCAACATTTTTTCATATATAAAAATATTCAGCTCATCAAGTTAAAGAATTACAATGAAAATAATTTTTTCAATAAATTGTTCATCATTCACACTCATTTGTATTTTTTTTGATAGTAAATTTATTTGTTAATAAATCATGATAAGAATAACTATTTCATAATTCATAAGGAACTACTAAGAATGAAGGTGTATATCATTTTCAATTGCTTAAAAATTTTATTATTTTTTTATTCAATTTTAATATTGGTTTTATATATCTTGTACTTCATATTTTTTCATCTACGTATATTAAAGATAATTTATCTGCATCATCTCTTAATAAAAGTTCAGAATTTCAACTTCAATCTATATTAACAGGTATTAATCAACATGCAGACCGATGTTGATCTTTTAATTCTTCTATTGCTTTATCTTTACCTCATAATTTTGTTGAACAATAATCGAGCAAAAATTTTTCTATAATTAAATCTCAGACAACTGTAAATTTATTAGTTTCTTCTTCATATTCATATGTAGATGCATAATTTCAATAATCAATAATATTATCTTTTCATTCTTTTAAAAGAATTAAATATATTCATCTATCATCAATAACTGGAATAAGAAATTCTTTCAATTCACTTTCAAAACTCTATTCTAAAAATTGTTTTACAGCTTTTTCATTATTCTTATCTACACATACAACTCAATATAAACTTCAATTTCTGTATATAGAAGGAAAATATCATATAGCACATTTATTTAATTGAAAAATATCATAAAATTGCTCTTTAAAACTAGTTATATATCATTCTTCTATTTTATCTTTTAAACTTTTAGTAGTTAAATCTATTACATATCATGTAAATCAATTATATTTCTATTCATATATTACTGTTTTTCATCCTTTCTAAACTGGTCAATATACAGCACCTCAAGTTATTATATAACCTAAATTTTTTTTTATAAATTCATAATAATATTTTTTATTTCATGGTCATCATAAAAAATATCATTTATCTCTTAATTTAATAAATTCTTTTATATTATCTATAACTTTTGAAGGTGTAAAAACTCATCAAAGTTTTATCGTACATAAATCTTCCATCTTTTCTTTCTAATTTCATTTAGAAGTAGTATAAGAAAAAGTATCCAGCTAATTAGAAAATCAAAAATTAGTAAATAATATTATCAAAAAAAATAAAAGTGTATATATTATTCTCTTCATATTTTTAGATAAAAATATAAATTATTTTTTATTTTTCTTTTTTTATTTCAAAACTAACATTTCAAGGTGAATTAGAAGTATCGATTTTATTTCTCAAATCAATTATTTCTTTTTTTCAATCATAAATTATGCATTTTATTGTTAAATAATTATCATATCATCAAACAGCTAATAAATTGTTTTTTAACTCATAATTATCAAATATATAACTAAATTCATATGAATTCTTACAAATTCAATTTAAAATATTATATTTTTTATCAAAATAATCAAAAATTTTATTTACATATTCTTCCTTTTCATTTAATAAATTATATTTCTTTCATAAACAAATTTCTTTTTCATAATATTGTTTATTGATTTCTTTAAGAGGAATCACATAATTTTTTCATAAAACATCAAATAAATTAGAAGTTAATTTATATTTTTTATCAATAAATTGATATTTATTTTGTTTCTCTTTTTCTTGTATTTTATATAAAGTAATATAAAGATTATTGTTTATAAATTCAATATTATCTTTGCTTATATTAAATCAACTTAAAGAATCAGGTGTTAGATATCATCTAAACGAATAATAAATAAATTCATATTTATATAAATCAACTTTTGAAATTTTAGGAAACTCATATCTATCAAGAATTAATTTGTCTTTTTGCTGATCAAACTAAAATAGATATTTTTTTAATTTTGGTATAACAAAATAAATATTGTCTTTATATTTAAAATAATTAAAAAGTTTTGGAACATCTTTTTTAAATATTAAAATTTTTTCTCAATAATACTTATTCTTTTTAATTAAAATTACTATATCATTAGTGGTATTAACAATTATATCATAAATATTTCATATTCAAATTAAATAGTTATTTTCTCAATCTGTTAAAGAATATTTATCATATAATACAAAATTATTTATATCAAATTCTCACTCTACTTCTTTTCAAGACTATATTTTTAAATCTGTTAAGTCTTCAATATTATAAAGAGTAAAAGTAGCTTCTACTCAGTTGTCAAAATATTTAAGTTTTCAATCTTTAGTTATTATTATTAATTTTCAATCATCTCAAAGTTTTGTTTTGGAATTACTATTTTTTCATAAAACAGAAGAATCTCAATTTATTTCTCATTTTGGTTTATATTTTTCTTGGTCAGGATCATATATATATATTTCTTTTTTATATTTTCAATTTGGCAATATTATAGTTAATATAATTTCAGAAAATCAATTTCAATCATAATCTTTTGTATAAGTAATATAATCATATAAATCTTGAGAATTTAAAACTAATTTATATTTTTTTTCTTCTGGCATAAAAATAAATGCTTTATATAATTTTTTTCAATTTTTAAATTCTCAATAAGGAATAATTATATCTTTAAATCAATCTTGATTTAGATCATATAATTGAACATTTAATCATTTAGTTCAATTTAACGATTTTATATAACCACCTTTATCTTTATCATAATAATATAATTTAAATATTTTACTATTTTTTCACGGTAAATATCATTCTGTAATTATATCTTTACTTCAATCATTATCAATATCTACTATGATATAATCTAAAATTCAATCCTCCACAAAATCAGTTTTCAACTCATCATTTTTATTTAATTTAACATTTATTTTTTTTCATTTAATAGAATCTTCTATTTCTATATAATCATCATATCAATCATCATTTAAATCAATATATTTAGAATTTTTATAAGTTTCATCTTCTTTTGGAATATAAACAACTTCATCTTTAAAATCAAAAAATTTAACATTTATTCAAATTGGTTGAAAATATTTTCATAAAATCTTGTTTATTTCTAATTTATTTCATAAATTTAAATAAGCATTTCAATCTGCTAAAATATTTCATCAAAATTTAGAACTTAAATAATCTATTAAATTAATTTTTCAATTATATACATAAAACCTTGTTTTCGGATCATAAATATATACTTCTCTATATGGTAAATCATATCATTCATAAATTCAAATATCTTTATATCAATCTTTATTAAAATCTTCTTTTATAACATCTATTCAAAACTATAATATACAATTACTAGTTACTACATTATTATAATCAAAATCAGCTTTTAATTCGTCTTGATTACTATCAATTTTTCCAAAAATTGTATTTTCTTTTAACACTAAAAATCATTTTTTCTATTTATCTTTATTATCTTCAATATTTTCAATATTTATTTTTCATTTTATATATTCATTTACATTAATCATAAAATGTTCAAATGGCAATTTATAATGTATATTTCTAATTCATTTTTTAAATCATTTTAATTTTTTAAACGAAACTTCAATTTTATCTATATTCTTTTTTATTCTTTTTACAAAATTACTTATTAACTTTAAGTTATCATTATTATATATTTCATTCTTATTTTTAAATTCATATCAATAGTATAAAATAGATTTATAAACTTTTATATATTTAGAAATATCTAAATTTCATTTTTCATATATATATTCATATGCATGTTCTGGAATTTTTAAAAAATTATTAATAAAATCATATTTAATTCATTGATTATTATTATCATTATATAAATACATTAATAATTTTTCTTCTTGTCATTTTAAGATAGGAAATAAATATACATTATAATAACTTAAAGGTTTTCAATTTACTTTATCTATTTCTATAGGCACTTTTGAATATATTCATTTATTTCATACTGGTTTATAAAGATATATATTTATTTTATCTAATTTTCATCAATTGATTAATGAATATTTTTGAGGTAATTCAACTATATCCTTAAAATTATCTGAATTTACATCAACAAAAATTATATTTTTTCATTTTTTAACTAAATCATTATAAACAGGGTCTCAAATTGCATATTCTGGCGCTCATTCTATTATTTGATATAATTTTGAATAATCATTAACAACTTTTTCTTTTTCTATAATTTCTTTTATTTTTTCGTTTATTTTATTTATATCTTCTTCATTATTTCATTTATCAGAATTTTCTTCATTTGATTTTTTATTTAACTCAGCTTTTTTATCTTTTTCTCATTTTTTTTCATTTTCTTTATTATCATTATTATTTTTTACTTCACTTTTTTCATTTTTTTTATCTTCTAAATTTGTTTTTCAATTATTTTTTGTATCATTTTTATTTTCATTATTATTTACTTCTTTACTATTATTTTCTTTATTAACTTGCTTATTATAATAATCATAATCATTTGTATATTTATCTTCATTATAATAATTATAGTAATAATTAGATTTATTGTTATTTCATCAATTAGAATTATTTTTCTCAGAATTAGAATTTGTAGGTTGAGTTGAAGAATTTCATAAAGTTGAATTATAATAATTGTTTATTACAGAAGAATTATTATAGAATTCGCTACCTGACAATGTATTATTCTAAATTATAGTAACATCAATTCATTCAATTGTAAAACTATCAGAAAATGCAAAATAGTTTAAATTATTAAAAAATAATATAAGAAAAATTAAAAAATAGGAAAAAAATTTTAATTTTCTTTTTTTCATAATTTCAATATAAAAATATAAAATATTATTTTATAATTTTTTTTATTTATTTAAAAAATAATAAAGTTTTACATTATCTATTATCAATTCATTGACTAAACATCTCACAACTTTCTTTTTATTATTTATGTAATAATTATAAGTTTCTTTTTTAAACTTTTTACATTCATTATGATTATCAAAAACTTCCTTTATTAATGAATTGATTTTTTCGTCTACTATTCAAGTTGAATTAAAGATATTGATATATTTATCTTCACTTATTTTACAAATAAAACAATTTTTTCAAGTATATTTTTGTGTAATTTTTCTTACAATATTCTAATTCATATAAATTCAGTCAAATGAATTACTAAGAATATATTTTTTAATTTCTTTATTTAAAGAAAATCATTTTAAAAGTCTTATCTATACTTTATTTCAAGTTCAAGACAGAACTTTTTTTATAAATATATTGTAATCAATATTTTTTCTTAATTCTTTGTTTTTAAAAAATAATGATAATATTTTGTTTGAAAGATTTGAAATAATATAAAATCTATTATTATCAATAGTTAAATAAAAATATAAAACAACATTATATTTTTTTCATCAAAAAGTTCATTTTACATAATAACATTCTATTTTATCTTTAAATTCTATTTTATTAAATACTTCATATAAATTTTTTTCTATTATCTATTGATTATTAATAATATAAAAATTATCATCAATTAAAACTTTTTTTTGAATATTATTAAAAAAGATTAACTGTACATTTTTTAATTCTTTAGTTTTAGGAAATAATAAGTCACTTAAATTTAATCAAGTTTTCTAAACTCATCTTATTTTTCATTTATCAACTAAATTAGAAAATAAATCGTATTCAGCATAATAATTATTTAATATGTAATTCAAAAAATTTTTTTCATCTAATTCATAAGAATATAATAGATTAGTTCATAAAATTTCTGTTATTTTATTGATATAAAAATCTATAAAATCTGCTCAAGATAAATTATTACCTGAATAAACTAATTTTTCTTCTTTTCAAGTTAATTGGCTATCTTTTATATTTATAAAATTGATAAATAAAATTTTATATAATTCAGGTAAGTAATATATTTTATATGATTCTTTTATTTTTTTCAAATATATTTTTTTATTTTTTTCTTTTTTAATCTCTCTATTAAAAACATTTTCTATATCTTCTTGTTTTATCTTATAAGATAATCATATTTTTTTCTCATTTTTTTGTATACTAACATTACTTTTTTCTTTCATTTCTCCCTCTCTCTCTTTTTCTTTTTTTTCTTCTTTACTTTGTTTCTCTTTTACTTTAGTTTTATGTTGTGAAACTACAGCTTTAGGTTTTTCATTTTTACTTTTAAAAAACAAAAAATAACTAATTCATCAGACTAAAATTACTAAAAATATTCATCAAATAATAAACAAAATTTTTTTATTTTTCATAACAAAATGTTAATTAATTAAATAAATACTTTTTTTATAATTATTTTTCTTAATTTTTCTGATTATTTTCAAGCCATTGCTATTATGTTCATCAAAATCTGCGATTGAATGAAAGAAAGTGCAACAACTCAAAGAATACTTAATCACATAAATAATAAACTAAAATTAAGTAGTTTTTCATTTTCTTTTTGCTAATATAAATCAAATAATATTCTTCATGTAGTTCTTAAATAACTTTCTAATTTTCTATATAAAGTACCTAACGTAAAAGTTTCTCAAGCGCTGAATGTAGAGTTTTTAAATGAAATAACAATGTCTTCTAATAGATTTTGATATCATTCAGATAATTTTACTTGTCACTTCACTTTTCAAAATTTTAAAAGAAAACTAAAAAATCTATTAAAATTCCTCATAAATTCTCAATTTATAAAATTTTTATTTTTAGCTTCTATAATTCAATTTATAATAAACTGTTGTAATCTAACAAATAAATATGTATTAGGTGCAATTTCTTTTTCTTTACTAAGAATTTGTAAATAATAACAAGACATTAATTCATTATAAATTATATCAATATCTCTTTTTAATTCCTGCTTATTTTTCTCATAATACTATCTAATAAAATTATGAACTATATTATAAGAACTTACTAAAACAGCGAAAAATATAATAAGAGAAATAAAAGTTAAAATAGGTGCTCAAAAATATAAAATAGAAATAAAAAACTTATCAAATCAATCTAGCTTATATAAAGGCTATATATATTTCATTCATTGATTCATAATAGGAACAAAAGTCACATAAGTAGAAAAAGCTCACATAACTAAAAATTGTACTAATGAAGCTCACGCACCATTACCTCATCACATTGCTCAATCAGTAACCGCAGAATATTTTTTTTCTAATTTTCTCATTGCTCTTGCTTTAGCAACATGATGAATACTTTTGTCAATAGTCAAATTTTTAAAAATAAAGTTATATTTTTTATATTCTTCATTTAAAAAATAATCTATAAATCTTAATTCAGTTATAAAAGATAATTTTTTATATACTGGATATTTTTCTGTATCAAAATACAATAATGCTTTTTTAAAATTAAATCATGCTTTATTTTTATTGTTTAATAAAATAATTTCTACTTTTTCTAAAAACGAATCTAAAGGAATAAGATTTTTATTTCAAATTTTCTTAATCAATTTGTTATAATATTTAATATCATGTTTACTGAATTGAAATTTTTTTTCTTCTGAATCAGCAAGTTTAGATTCTTCAATTATATCTTTAAAAGATTTATTTTTTTGTTTTTCATCTTTCTTTTTTAAAAAAGCTATCATTATTTAATCAAATAATTTAAAAATATTAATTTATTTATTATAATTATAATAATATAATTTTAATCATTAAAATTTTTAATATGGCAGAAAAAAAAACTGAACAAAATCAGAATGCTGAAAAAAAAGAAGATAAAAAAGAAGAAAAATATAAAATAACTTTAGAAGTTAATAAAACAATAAAAGAAATTTTAGATTATTATTTAGAAAATTATAAAAAAGAAACAAAAAATTCAGAAGCAAAAGAAGAAGAAATTTTATGAGAACTTTTTAGTAATATGATTTATGTATTCTTTTTAAATAATGAATTAAAAGCTAAGTAATGTTTATCATTTTTTTTATAATTATCTTCTTATTTTGAGTATTCAATTATCTCTATACAAGCACTATGCATTATATTCTTACACTTAATGTAACTAATAGAATTTGACTTTATAATAATACACAAACTTGAATAAATATAGATAAATTGATTGAATGAAGTTGATTAGTTAATTGTAAAAGAACTTGAATATATTTTTGAGAAGATTGAAATAGCTTTTATTCTTTATCTTGAAAATGTTTTAATAGTGAAACTTCAAAAGAAGTTTTTGTGCCATATTGCTATACATGAGTGTATGAAAATTTTTATAAAGACAAAAAAATATATGTAAAAAGATTATGCTGAAATTGTGATTATGAAGTAATAAATGATTGAATTATTGAAATAGTAAGTAGAGAAGTTATTTGATGATTTTGTTTTAATACTTGAGAAAATAAAATTGATACTATTTTATGATATTAATATATTTATATTTTAAACATAAATAAATGAATATTAATTTTAAAGATTTACTTCTTGCTTTATTAATTTTAAGTATAATATGATTCTGAATATAGAAAACTTATTTTTATGTTAAAACTCAATATGAATTAAATAAAATCTATGATGAAATGACTAAAATTATTTTCTGAATTTAATTATTAAATTTAGTTTAAATGTATATAATAAGATTAATCTTATGAATTATATCATTAATTGTTTTATTTATAAATATATGATTAATTATTTTTGTAAAATGATTGTTTATTTATTTAGATAAGCATAGAGTTTCATGAATTTATTCAGTTTATGAAAAACAATATAAAAAAATTTATAATAAGTTAAAATGAAAAGAATTTTATTCTAAATCAGAAAACTATCTTATTAATTATTTTACTTTTATACCTTATTCTTCTTCGCTTTACTGAATAGTTTATTTAAAAAATTGAAAATCTAAAAGCATTAATTGAATTCTTTGAGAAAAGTTATATAAAAATAAATCGAAAATTAGTTACGTATATATTACAAGTGTTAATTGATTTCAATTAAAAAAACCTTTAATAATTAAAATAGATGACATTAAAAAACCATTTATTATAATTACAAATAAGTAATAATGTTTAGAATATTAAGCTTTTTTATTTTCGCATTAATTTCATTATGATTTTATACAAATCATATTGTATTTCAAAGAAATAGACTGTTATATAATTTTGATAAATACACAGATAGCTATTTTATCTCTTATAAAGATAATAAATTTTATGATTTTTATATTATAACTTGAGTATCTGAAGATATTATTTATAATTATGAAAATTGAAAATTAGAACAAATAATACATGAAAGATTAAGAAAATCTAAATTTAAATGAAATAAAGATGAATTATTTTTTATTACAAATATAACATGATTAGATTATTTAGATAATTATATTTATACTGATTCTTGTTTATTAGAAAAAACTTTTTTATACGATAAAAATGCAGTAAAAGAATTGCATGATAAGTTTTTATTGAAATGTTATTATGTATCACCTTATATATTTAAAAAAACTAATATATTATGCAAGCATTAGTATTAATTTTTATATATTTTATAAAACATTATGTTTATAAGATAGACAATATTCAGTGTTATGATTCTTTCTATAATCAGTATGATTACATATTATTTTATTAAAGTTGATTGATAGATATATATTAAATGAAAATTACAAACAGATATAGTAAATTCAATAAAATTAAAAGAATATACTTGAAATTTTTACAATAAATTAAAAAGTATATATTGAGATACAGAAAATATATATTTAATATGAGATTCTTTTGATATGAATAAATTTATTTCTAGAAAATACTGTAATTGAAATAAGTGAGTCTTAATATTTTATATGCCTAATAATAATTATTGAAAAACAACATAGGAGCAATTAGATATATTTTTTAGTAAATATAAAAATGAAATAAAAGATATATACATATATAGATGTTTTTCTTCTGTCAAAATCTTTGATTACTATTTTTTAAAACTTTATTAAAATAATATTTTTATAATAAATTTATTATTTTATTTATTTTAAATTATAAAGATAATTAAATGAAAAGAATATTTATTTTTCTTTTATTGTTTAGTATTGTAATTTTTAATTTTAGTCATCTTTCATTTGCAGAAGACGATTTGTTTTGAGATGATAGCGATATAACTGCAGATTGAGGAGAAAATAATGAAAGTTCTGATGATTTATTTTGAGATGAATGAGATAATGAAAAAACAAAAGAAGAAAATAATGAAAAGCAAGAGTCAGAGAAAAATAAAGAAAAAAAACAAGAAGTAAATAATAAGCAGCAAAAAGAAATAAAAATAAATAATAATAATTGACAAAATGTAAGTAACAATACAAATAATGCAGATGTAGATATAAATTATGAAAAAGAAATAGAGATTGATAATTTAATAAATACATACTCTTTAAAAATTAAAAAAGAAAATTGAAAATTTTATCTAATTTATCATTTAGAGTGAGAAGATATTTTTAATTGATTAAAAGACTATACATGAATATTAGAAACTTGCTTATTAAATAATGAATGAAAATGCGTATTTAATAATATTGATTGAGTTAAAATATTAAATGCTAAGATTGTAAAATATTTATGAAATAAAATTGAAGAAAAAAATATAGATGAAATATATTATTTTGATGAATCTACACAAAAGGTTAAAAAATGAATATTTGGTGCTGTTGAATTAGAAAAAGCAGCTATACCAGTTAAAGTAAATGTTTATTCAGTAAAATGATTAGATATTAAATTAGAAGTTCTAAATTGAGATAAATTAATTAGTAAATTAGGAAAAATATTATCTAATAGAGAACTTAAAGAAGAGTATATTTGATTATGAATTATGAAATTACAAAATTGATATGTATTATATGAAATACCAGAAAAAACTATATTAAAAGAATATACATCTATTTCAAAAACAGATAATAAAGTTAAAAAAACAAAAACTGGTATAGAAGAGAATATAATATTGCTTTTTATTATTTTATTAACAATGCATGCAATTTTTATAAAAAAATTTCAAAGAGATAAATAAATTAAATAATTAAATAAAAAATAAAAAACTCTCACGATTAACGTGAGAGTTTTTTTTATAATTTTCTATTATTTTCAAAACAACTTTTTCATTTCAATATATTTTTTTTCAAATTTTTCAATATCTTTTGAATTCATATACTATTCTAATAAATTATCAAAAAGCTAATCAGACTTAATTATCTTTATTTTATTTCAATTATATAAAAATAATTTTTTTATAAATAAATTATTAAATCAATTTTTTTCACTTAAATTATCTTTTTTAATCATAATTTGAATCATTAAAATGTTATTTATAAATTCTTTATAATCTTTATAATACTTTTTATATTCATTTTTAATTAATCATAATAAATATTCAAGTTGTTTTTTTATATCTGAATCTATATAATCTTTATAAAGAAAATATAAAAATATTGCAAAAATTATCTAAACATTATAATTAGAATCTTCAAACTCTTTATTTAAGAAAGTTCACTAAAATAATTCTTTTTCTAAAAAATCATCCTATAACTATGATATTTCTTTTTTGTTAGTTTTATTAAAAATTTTTTTTATATATGGTTCATATCTTTTTGCTATCGCATTTCATATAAATTCATTTAACTTCTTTCTAAATCTATTATTATTTTCAAAAATTAATAATTTTTTTATTCAAAATAATATTTTAATAACCTTAATTATATAAGAATAAATATAACTTGTCTATACATCATCGTATAAAGTATATCTTTTAGTTATTAAATATTTATTTATTTTCTTTAATTCTCTGAATTGTTTTTGAGGAATAGTCAAATAAAATTCATAAGTAAATATAATTAAAAAATTTAAAGGATTATAAATATATGTAGATATATTAAAAAAATTAGACTTATTATAATTTTTTTCCATTTCTTGAATTTTAAGCAAAATTTCTTTTAATTCATAAAAATCATCAATATTTTTATTTGAATAATAAAAATTTTTTAATTCATTTATTTTTTCTAAAATATTTTCTTCATTTTCTAATCATAAAAATTCTATAAGTTCTTTTTTATTTTTTAGCTTATTAAAATTAAAAGTACATATATTTGCTAATTTTTCTATATAATCATCATTTAATTTATCTTTTATTTCTTTAATTCTATTTTCCAAAATTTCATAAAAGATTTTTTTTTCTTCATTTATTAAATTATAATCAATTTTATCTAATAATCTTTTTATAAAATAAAATTTAATTGCTTCAAATAAATTTTTAAAAGATTTTAATACTTTTGAAAAATTTGATTCAGAAACATTATATTTTTCTATTAATCAATATAAAGAAGTTTTTTTATCTTTATAAAGTTCTTCTATAATTTCAGAAAATAACTCTTTTTCTTTTATATATATCTTTTTTAATACTTTTTTTAATTCGCCATCCTTTATATTTTTTTTAATTAAATTATTAATTTTATATATATCAATCCTTTCTTCTCAAATTTTTACTTTTATTTCATTTACATCTTTAAATACATCTTTATTTTTTTGATAAGCTATTTCAAGAATACCAATTCAATTAACGATTTCATTTTCTTTTTTTGATAAAGTCTTAAACTTTAAATTTTCATTATTTAACTAAATAGTTAAAATCTGATATGATTTTTCAACAAACTATTTATAAAAATTTTCTCAATTTATTGATTTTTTAAAATATGAATTTTTAATTTCATCCTAGCTTTTAAAAACTGGATAAGTATAATCTTCTATATAATTCAATCATAAAATTTTTATTACTGAATTATAATAATCTTTAACTATTTTTTCTTTATCTTTAAATTCGATGCTTTGCATCAATATTTTTTTTAAAAAAATAAAATTATTTTATTATTTTTTTCTATTTTATATTCTTAGAAAATTAATAAATTGATATATAATAATAAAAATAGTTTTTATTTATTTTATTTTAAAAAAATACTGTTAAATGAAAATAATTATTAATTGAAATAAATTGAATTGAATAGAAAAAATAGAAAATGATTTTTTATTTAAAAATAAAATTGAAAACAAAAAAGATTTTCTTTCAAATATAGATAAAATAAAATTTTATCTAAAAAAAATAATATCAATTGCTGTAAATAATAACAATCTAAAAATAGCATTCTCAAATAAAATAGAAACATTATTTAATACATTATTTTTTGAATCAGAAAAAATATATAATCAAAAATCAAAAGAAGATATTTAGAATGATAAAAAAGGTTTAGATATTTTAAAAAATATTTTAGATTGATTTATTTTTGACATAAACGAAAATGAAAAAAGAATTGATTTTATATTTGAATGAAATATAACATTTCATTCAGACTGAGTTATTAAATTCACAAAATGAGTTGATTTAAAAAATTATAATTGAGAATTTTATGCTTTAGAAATATTAAGCTGAATAAAAAAAATTAACTTTTATTATAAATCTTTAGACTTAAATTATAATAAACAATTTAAAATAACTGATGAAAGAATAATAAATTTTTTAAATGAAATATCAAAAATTAAATGAAGTCTTAATTTTTATGATATAGTTTCTGATATTAATTATTTAAAAGAATGCGAAAATATTATCTTTAGCACAACATAGAAGGTAGAAAAATTTTTTATGTTAAATGAAGAAATGGAAAATGAAGAAAGAAGAGATTTATATAATTTAATTATGTTAAATAATCAAAATAATTTGTTATCTTCTGAACAAATAGAAATAAATTTTAATAACTTAGAAAAAGCAAAAAATGTTAAAGTCAATTTAATACCAAATTATATAATTAATTTTAATAATATAAAAGAAATTGAAAATCTAGAAATAAAAAAAATAAAATGAATAAAAGAGATCAATTTATTTTCAAAAACTAATTGAATAATAAAAAAATTAGAAATTCACGATATTAACGAAAATAACGAAAAAAATATTTTTAATGATAAAAGAATAAAAATAAATTTAAAAAATGTAAAAATAAAAAATATTGAAATAAAAAATACTAAAATTAAAAATTTTGATAAATCTTATACGAAAAAATATTGTTGAAAAGAAGCAGAAAGAATTATTGAAAAAAAATATCCAAATTTAATTAATTATATTAATTAATACTTCTATTATTTATTTTATAGTTAAAATATATATTTTTATAAAATTATCGATATTTTTATTTTTTATTCTTAATTTGTTTAATCAAATACTAATCTAATTGCTTCAAAAGCTTCTGCATAATCTACTCAAATTTTAGTTCAATTTACTCTTGCTAATGACTAAATAAAATCTTCTTTAAAATATTTCCTAATTTTCTTTTGAGTTTCATAACAATTTAAAGCTTTTATTTTTAATTCAATATCTTCTTTATCAAGTTTTACAATAATCTGATTATTAACTTTAATATTATTCTATGACAATTCATATCAAAAGATACTAACTTTTTTAAAAACTCTAATTACTTCATTTGTTACTGTTTGATGATCTTGATGTAAATCATATGTATTATGACATAACACTAAATCTGGATTTATTTGTTTTCATAACCTCTTTATATCACATAAAATTTCGTATCTATGTTGTGGAAAAAGTCTTACTTTATAATCTAAAAAAGTTATATTTTCTTTTGGTATTCAAAGAACACTCATAGATTTAAAAAATTCTTTTCTTAAAGCATCTTTAGGAAATCATTCTGGAACAGATTCTTTACAATCAGAGAATACGCAAACAAATATTTCAGCACCTTGCTTTTTTAATTTCGAAATTAAACCTCAACATCATAGTTCTATATCATCAGTATGAGGAGAGAATAATAATACTCTTTTTGGCTTTAGTTGCATTTGTTTTAAGTTATGTTTTAAAAATATTATTTTTTTTTACCTTCATAAATCTTTTATTTTAATTATGTATCACAATAAGAAATTGTTTATATAATTATTATTAAAAACAAAAGTTACTGGATACGTATATCTTGATAATACAAAATTTGTATACTATTTTTTATAGTTATCAGAAAAATCTATAAAATTCAAGTTATATAAATTGTTTCTTTTATAATTTAATACTTTTCATCATAGAATTAATGCTCAATATAATCTGAATGGTTTATTAGAAGGTAAAATAATTAAATTTCATTTAGCTATAATTACTCAATAGAATACAGATGCATTCGGTCATATAATAACATCTCAGCTAGTTGCTATAACTAGCATTGGCATATTAGAGATATTATTTTCTTTTCAGAATTTATTTTCTATGTTATATGGTACAACATTATTATCTATATATATATTTACTTTTCATTTATTTTTTTCTCTAAAGTATAATATATTATTTCATGTATAAATCACTTTTTTATCTTTATTATAGAAAATAGAAGGAACTGTATTTTTAGAATTTACTATTATTACACGAGTAGTATATCATTCATCTGGTAATCATTCTATTAAATCATTTATATTGACCAATCAATTTCAAGATAAGACTTTATTATATAATGTTATTCTTATTCTTCTCTTATCTATTAATGATTTAAATAAATTTCATAACACTGTTTGCCTTAAATTTGTATTATCTTTTAATGAATATATAGTTGGATTAATTCAAGTAGTATAGATTGCTCATTTAAGAGTATCACAAATTGAACATAATCAATCATATATAATTTGGTTATTAATTATATCTTTAGTAGAAATAGGTCAAGAAATCTATATATCTTTATAAATAATTTGTGTTCATAATGGGTCTGTATAAGGATAAGCAACAAAATTAGTAATATTAGAAGGAGAATTGTCTAATATTTGTACTGTATTAGGAGTATCTGTTCATTTTTTAATACTATAATCTTTTATGTTTATCTAAGTGTCATCATTTCAAATTTTATAAAATACAAATTTATAAAATCAATTTTGATAATAATCTTTTATTTTTAAGCATGTAACATTAGTATCATTTTCGTATCACCGAGATGTTCAACAACACCGACAAGAATCTTCTGAACAACAAGTCCGGCAATAAGCATTAGCATCTAATTCTCATTTATATATTTCACATCTTATAACTTTATATCATTTATGTATTAAAGAAGTATAATATTTTCTTATCTATCATTCAGCTTTCTATGTTATACTATCATTTTTGAATATATAATCTGTATTATTTCAACCTTTATAAAGATATTTTAATGTGTCTTCTTTTAAATCAGAGAATGCTAAATTATATCACATAAATGATAAAACAGGAAGATTCAAATTCTAAATATATCTTACTCTTTTTTCATCTCTTGTTTTTCATTCTAAAAGGTCATATAATTTACTATCTCTTACCTAAGTAGTTAATGATGTATTATCTTTTAAATAAAAATATAATCTAACTCATAAAATAATTTGTTTTTTACTTTTATCAAAATCAATAGGATACATTTTTAAAACTATTTTTTTCTATATAGGTTGATCTTCTTTTTCATATGAAGAATTTTTAATTAATTGTTCTTTAAATTCTGTAGGTAAATATAATATGATTGAATTTTGTTTATCTATAGTATATGATATTTCACAATTAACTTTTTCATTAGAATTTAAAACTTCATTTCTACAATTTGTTAAATTATTTACTTTTATATATTTAGGTAATCATGTATTTTTATCTACACAGAATTTATTATCAGGAGAACAACTTCAATCTATAGAATTAAATGTAAATGTAAAATATTTATTAGAGTCGTTAGTATATTCAACTTTTAAAATTTTGTTTCAATTTTTGTCAGGTGTTAATTCAAGTATTAATCAATTGTCAAAATTATTAGCTTTCTAAAAATCAGATTCTTTTAACATTTTTTGTAATCATTTTCATAAATCTTCTTTTAGAATTAATTGTTTATGATATTTATCAGCTATTTTATAATAACTATAAAGAAAATTAGATGAATTATATTCTGTATCTGCTCAATGATGAGAACTATATATTAAGAATGGCATCTAGACTTTAAATATTATTGGATTGTTTATATTATTTCTTAAGCAATTTAATCAATTACAATTTAATTTTCAAATCCGATCAACAGGTATTGAAAGTTTTCAATCAAATCTCAATTCATATATTCATCAATAAGATTGTCATTCATTTATGCCTTCATTTTGATACTAGTAATATTCACTAGGAAACTAAAAAACTTTCTTAAAAGAAGTAGTTGAAGTCCGAGATGCACATTCGCAACGAGCTTGTATTTTTTCATGCAAATCTACTTTTATAGATTGTGTATTATTTCAAATTACATAATAAAATATACGAGTAAAATCTGGTGCATGAACATTTACATATGTTCTTCATACAGTACGTTGTTTGTAATCATCCCGTTTTACATCAGAATAATTCTATCAATTAGTCCGTACTTTTATATCTCTCCGATTTCATTCTAATTCTATTTTATTAGTTAATGAAGAACATCAATGTTTTCAATTCTATTCTCAATTAACTTTTGTTAACTATGTTTTACAAAACTTATTAACAATACTAAATCACTATTCTTCAGATCATATATGCAAAGCAGTATCATTCTTTCTATACTATTCATTTTTCTTAATTTGCTATTCACTTGAGTTTAACTACTTATCTTCAATATTATAGTTCTATGGATCTACTAATCATCAGCTATAAAAAGTTATTTTCTAAATATAAGGAAATCAATCATCAGTTATATCATTTCAAATTCATGGTCAAACTCAATCATCATCACCTTGGAAATTATCTACTACTCTATGCTCAGTAGGATTATATATTCTACTTACACTATTCTATTTTAATTGAATAAAACTAGGTTTATAAATTTTGGTATATCTTATATAATTTTCAGTTTTATCAGTTACAGAGTATCATCAAGCAAAAATAATTCATTTATCATTTAAATCTGGATTATAAATCTTTACTGTAGTTTCATTTTTTTCATCAGAAAACTTATATTCTGTTTCTAAAATTCATCAATCAATCTATTCAGTTGATTTTAAATTTCAATCTTTATCAAAGTAATAAAATTTACATTCTATCGAAACTTTAAATCTAACATTTTCATTATAATCACCTATATTAGAAAAATCAATAAATACTTTATATAATTTTCAATCTGAACTAGTATTTACATATTTAGATGGATAAAAGTCAGTTAATAGTTTTACTTTTATAGAATCATTAGTTGTACTTAAATTATTTTCAAACAATTCTATTAATTTTCTTTCTTTTTCAGAAAGAGAATTTATTATTGAATTTAAATATTTATTATCTTGAAAAGATTTTTTCTTTAATCTTACATTATTTAATATATAAGCTTGTTCTCAATTTTCTACATTTTGAATTTTTAATCTAATTTGTGTTCATCATAAGAATGAATAAATTCAATTATTAGATATTTTATACTAATCAAATTCAGTTGCATTAAACAAAGGTTTTATATCAAAATAGTTTATATTAGTAGATAAAATTTTTGTTCATCATACTATCTGCATTTTTCATTCCTTTGTATAAACTAGCATTCAACAATAAGGAACAGAAGAAAAATCTACACTTCATCATGCAAACTCAGTTAAAATTGAACTCACATCAATTTCATTTAATTTAACTATCAAAACATTTTTTCATACATCAAATCATGTTCATTTAAAGTTTGTATAAACAGCAAAAGCCATTTTTTTTAATCATTCTTTCAATCATTCTTTTAATCATTCATCCATACTTGAATTTTTATATAAATTATACATTCATTTTATATCAATTTTAATAATTAGTTTACAATTTTCTTCATTAAAATTAGATAAATTCTCATTATATAATACTCAATGATTTCATAAATAATAATTTACTGAATTAAACAAATCTCATATTTCTTCATATTCAGAACCTTCAAAATTTTTTAATATATTTAACTTCTTTGCAATTCATCAAACACATTCTAAATATCATTTTACATAATCTTTAACACCAGTAAAATAAAATCAATTATTAAAATAAAATATAAATCAAATATTTCAATTAATTTTTTGATTATTTATTTTATGAATATCAAATTTATATGTTAAAATTCAATCTGTTCATTCAGCTAGATTTTTAATATTAACATATCAAGCTTTTGTTATATCAGTATAATCTATATCAATTAAATTTCAATATTTAGAATATTTATATTTTTTTTCATCTAAAAATTCTGTTAAATTCTTTTTTCATGAATCTCATAAAACACTAGTATCAATTTTTTGATGATTTTCAGAAAGAGTATTAAAATCAATAATCTCTGAAATTATTTGTTTATATTCTACTTTTGATTTTTCATATTCTTGATTTAATCAAAGAAATACAAAAGGATTATATTTTATATTTGCAAAAATCAAAACTTTATTAGCATAATCATTATGTAATCATATTTTTTTAATTCAATCAGAAGAATTTATTGCTATTCATTTTTCATATCACCCATTATTTAATAAAGCAAAATAATAACTAGGATATACAATAAAATCGTAATAATCATCTTTCTATTCAGAATCATCATCAACTAAATAAATTTTATTTTCATTTTTTATATAAAATCATATTTCATCAAGTTTTGAATCTATCTATTCATTTATTATGTTATCTTCTTCAAATTCATCTTCATCAAATTTATAAATAAATATATATTTTTTTATAAGATTATGATTTTCTTTTATATCTTTATTTATTATGTTTTTATTAATTGTATTTAATTCGTATATATCTATATAAACTTTTCATGTCTCTATTTTTCAATCATAAATATAATTTCATTTTTCGTCATAAAAGAATCTATATTTATAATTTGATTCAAATTTATATTTGAAATTAGATGTTCATATAATATCTTTTCAAATAATTCAAATATCTTTAAAAACTAAATAATCTCATTCATTAAATAATTTTATAGTCTCTAAATTATTTCATGATTCTATAAAATAATATATTGAATCACTATCTTTGTAATAATATACTGAAATATTAATATTATGTCAAGTTTTTAATTCATTAATATTATAAGTTTTAAATAATCTTGATAATGCTAAATCAATTCAAATTCAATAAATTTGTTCAGTATCTAAAGATGAAATATTATTTTTGCTTCATGAAACAATATTTCATTTTAAAATATTATAGAATCAAGTTGTATAAGAATTTACAATTAAATAAGTATAATTTTCATTTAAATATTTATTTCAAGTAAATAATATATTTCATTTTCAAACTTGAATATAGTATCATTTTTTAAAAATATTTTTTCAATCAATATAAGGAGAAAAAGTATCAGAATCTATAGTATATTTTTGTTTAGAAATTATATATAATGGTAAATTAAATCAAATTATTAATCATCTATTATATATAGATTTTCATAATCTTGAATATTCAATTTTTATTGTTTTATATTCTCAAATATTTTTTCTATTTATATCTTCTTTTAAATATATAGCTAAATTTTTATTTATTTTTTTATCATAAAAGTACGAATTTACTAACTTATATCTTAATGCTGAATTTCATCCTATTTGAAGATAATTTCTTAATTGATTTTCAATTTTATATTTATAAGTATATTTATCTTTTGGATTACATTCAGGTTTTCATGATTCTTTAAAAGAATTATTTTCAATCTGTACACTTTTTTCATAATTCGTAAAAGGAATTCAAAAACTATCTGCAAGATATTTTATCCATATTCATCAAGTTAAATCTTTATTTCAATAATAATTATAATTCAAATCAGGTATTACATATACTCAAGGAGTTATAAAATCTTGTGAATATGTATTTATATACACATTATCTCAACCTAATTCTACATAATAATTTTCTTGTCAAATAGAAGTAAACAAATTATATATATCATATTTTCACTAATATTTTCATCAACTAAAATAATCTCAATTAGTTGCTCATCATTCAAAATAAAACAAATATTTTCAGCTATCTCATTTCTAAGTTATATTCTTATTTAAATATTCATTTGCTTTTTTATATCATTTTATAAATCAATATTCATCATTTAATTCATATTCAGTTTTATCATCTATATAAGAATTTCCATTTTTATCATCGAATTTTATAGGAAAAAATCATGTAAAATATTCACTATCAATAAAATTTAAAAACTATTTTTCTGGTAATCAATTTTGCTTATCTTTGTATAATTTTTTTCAATCAAACAATCTAAATCAAGATGACGTAAGAAAATTAGAATAATCATATTTTTCAGATAAAGAAATGAATCAATTATATAAATTTCAATAATAAAATCAACTAATTTCTAAAGAATTTATACTGATTCAAGAAAGAAAATCAAAAGTATTAGAAAAGCTATAATAATTTTCATTATCCAAAAATGAAATATTATGGAATGCTCAATAATAGAATCAGTCTCATCAAATAAAGTCTATAAATTTTTTGTTTAAGTAATCTGTTAAATCGATTTGTGCGTAAAAATTAGGATATTTTTCAAATAATTTATATAAGTTATCTCAATCAGTATATTTATTTATAAAATCATTAAATGAATCTTTTATTTTACCAAAAAAACTTTCTAATATCAAAATATTCTTTCTATTCTATAATTCACTTTTATCTTTATCATAAACTGCAAATCAATAATTAATATCAAATCATTCATTTAAATCAGTAGTTATAATTTTTATTCATCAGTCTTTTAAATCAATAAATTGTGCTATATTGAAAAATGTTATTAAATTGATTCAAGTATCTAATTGAATATCGGCTCAAGTAATAAAATCATTATTAGATAAAGAAGAAATATCAAATTTTTTATATCAGCAATTGAAAACATAATTTAAATAATCATAAGTTTTTATCTATTTTATTCTTTTATTTCGTCCTGAAGATATTAAACTACAATTATTGCTTCATTCACATTTCTAATATTTTAATCAGCTTAAAGTACTTTCATAATAATATTCATAAGCATTTCAACATTCTTTAGTTCAAGAATACAAAAAAATAGAACTATAAGTATCTTTATACTTTAAATTATTACATCAAGTAACATTATGAATTTTTTTATAATATCAGTTATAAATTTTTCTATCATTTAAAACATCTTGATTTTTTTGAAATCTGATTATTTGATAATTTATTCAGCTATAAATAAAACTTGTTATTTCTCATTTAATTATTTTTTCAAAATTATTTCATTTAGCTATATATTCAATAAAAGCTTTATTAAATTTTTTAGGATTAGTTACATTTTTTCATATTACAGCTATTCATAAATATTCAGGATAGAATCAATATTTAGAATAAAATTTTTTATTAAATAAATCTAATCAATGTCATTTTTCATAAGTCGTTAAAAAATTGTTAATAGTAAGAAAAGATTTTATATATAATTTTCAATTTTCGATTTTTTTAGGTGATACTATATAAAATGTTTGTGGCAAAGTATATTTATTGAATCAATATCATAGTTTGTAATATCAAGCTAAAAATGTATCAAAAATTTTTCAATTTTTTATGTATAAAAATTTTCAATTCAATCAAAGATTTCATTCATCTCATCAAGAAAATAAAAGAATTTTATTTCATAAAGTATTATCAAATAAATAAATTTTTTCATTATAAATCTATCATCAAGTTCATTCTTTTATATCATAAATGATTTTTGTATAGCCTGTATATTGTTTTCAGTATAGTATATCATATGGATTATTTGAATCATATTTAGGTAAAGCATTAGAATTTGTCATTTCCTTTTCTCATCATTGAAAATTAGTATATTTGAATGATATAGAAAATCAAAATTGAAAAATTAATAATAAGAAAAATAATAATGTTAATATTTTGTTTTTCATAAATTGCATATTAATGTATAAAAATATTTATTTTTATTATAATTATAAATCTTTCATAAAAAAAAGGAGAGTTTAAAACTCTCCTTTTTTCTCTATAATATTAATAACTTATTTATTTTTTAATTAATTCTCAAACAAACTTTCATTTAGAATTTATTAATATTCTTTCTTTTCATTCTCTATAATAAAGTATTCATTTATTTAAAAATTCACTTTTTTCTCAATATTTATTAAATATATAATATTTTAACTATATTTTTTCATTTTTTGCATCATAAATATACAATATTTTAAAAAGTTCTTTAGACTTATTTTTTATTTTTTGTAATAAAGTAGAAAAATCGAATTTATAAGTAATATCTAATTTTAATTTATAATCATAATTAAAAATCTATCAATCATATAAATATCTAAAAAGTTTATTTTTTAAATCAATAAATAATCAATATTTTACATTTTCTTTTCCCATATTGTAAGTTGTTTTTGTTCATAATAATAATTGTTTTTTTATAAAATTAATTCATAACACATATTTATATTCAGTTAAAGAAGGTTCAGTAAAGAATAATATATATCTTCACTATTTTCATTTAATAATAATTTTATGTTTTTCTCATCAATAAAGTAGTCAAAAATATCACAATATATTTCATTTATTATCTGTATATACTTTAGTAGGTAATTCTCAACAAATAGTTCAATCATAATTTACTTTTCCATTAACAAAATCCTAATATCAAAGAATATAATCATTGCATCATTTTGCATAATTATAATCTTTTAAATATAATATTTTTCAATTTCTAATTAAAAATGATAATTCGTGTATAATATATCTTTTTAATTTATAAACATAAGAATCCTATTTGATAATAAATATAGTATCTGATTTTCAAATAAATTTTACAAACTTAAACTTTAAATTTGTAAAATAAATTCAAATAAGTGGTAATTTAGATAATTTTATCTCTCAAATAATTTTATCATCATTTACAACAAAATATCAAATATCTATTTTTTTTGTTGAATAATATGAATTAGAAGTAATATATAAAGTATAACGTCAATTATCAAGCTTTTTATAATTTATTAATAAATCTTTTTTCTAATTAATTAATTTATTTAAATTAAAAGAACTTTCTCTTACTTCTCATTCATTCTATTCATTTAACTCAACATTTCAATCTTTAAAATATTCTTCAAAATATTTTTTTATATTTCATTCAGCTTTTAAATCAGTTATTTTATATCTTAATATATTATCTTTTTTTTCTGTTATTATTCATATTTTTATTTTTCATTCATATTTACCTTTTAAAGTAAGGTTAATATATCAACTTAAATAATATCAGTTAGAGAAAGTTTTTATATAAAAATCATCGAATTTAATAGAAACATTTTCTCAATTTCATATAGCTGATTCAATATCATAATATCATTTATATTTAATTCATATATTTTGCTCTCAGAATAATTTTATATAATATCATCAATTATTAATATAATTGTATAATCAATTTAAAACATAATCTAACTTAATTCATTGAATAAAATTATTTTGTACTTGTAAAAGTTCTTTTTTAATTTCTGCATCAGTTAAATTTGCTCAATGAGTTATACTAAAAAATCAAAACAATCATACTAATCATATTTTTGCTAGTTTCTTTATCATTTTTAAAATTTTTTTTAATAAAATAAAATTTTTTCTATTTAATTATATAAATATTTTATTAATTATTTAATTTTCATTTTAAAAAAAAAGAGGCTCTTTTAAAGAGCCTCTTAATAATTAATTTAAATTTAAAATTAAAAATTTTCTCAGCCAAATATTTCGTTTATAGTTTCTTCAGTTTCTTTATCAATATTAACATAATTCTCTTTCTTTTTTGTTAATTCATTTTCTAATTTTTCTTTTATATAATTCAAAATTTCTAATTTTAATTGTATTCTTCTATTGTTTATATTTTCATACTTACTTTCTATTCTTTCTATAATATTATCAATCTTATTGATTATTCTTTCTAAAATTTTTATTTGTTTTTCTTCTGTATATTTATTAATTCTATTAAAGAATTTTGTTTCTAAAAATTTATCTATTTTATTTTTTATTCTTTCAGAAATAATTTTATAACGTTTTTCTAATTTATTTTTAATTTCTTTTTCTTTATTTAATACTTTTATTCTTTTATTATATATCTTTTGCTTTTCTTTTATAAAATTATCAAAAGCTCTCTGTTGCTCTCTTGGTAATCTCTTTTTTATATCTTTATAATATTCTAATCTTAATCTGTAAATTTCTCTTAATATTTTCTCTTTTTCTGCTCTAGTTTTTGCTTTTTGTAATAATTTTCATAATTCATACAACTTTCTTTTATACTCATTATATCTATCTATTTTATATTTTCTTATATTATTTCTTTGAATAAAATATTTTTTGTATCTTAAATAATCATTCTATCAAGTCCTATATTTATTTCTTATTCATGATAAATAATACATTCAAGTATAATAATTTTTTCTCCGTTTATATCACTATCATGTTAAAAAATTTTTTCTGTATCTATATCAAGTAAAATATTTCTGTCTCTATTTATATCTCTATCATGTTAAATAGTTTTTTCTATATCTGTATCAAGTAAAATAAATATTTTTATAATTAAATCATGTTAATCTATTATAATTTTCTATTCATTTATAATAATTTCACGTAATTATTCTATATCTCGGCATTGGAGGAAAATATATTCTTTTCTTAAACACTTTATTCTTGTTTACAAAATCTGTTCAATTATAACTAGCAAAACTATTATAGTTAGCAAATAGTAAAGATGAAGTTAATCAAGTTAATATAAAAAGTAATACTTTTTTCATTATAAAAAGGTTAATATATAAAACTTTTTTATGATTATATTTATAATTCTTTTAAATAAAAAATTAAATTAAAATATAATTATTTATTTATAATTGCATAATTATATTTATCTCAATTTATTATTACTATTTCATTTTTATTTCAAGTTAATTGATTATTTTTAATTCATTCTTTAATTAAGTTAATTAATTTTTTTCATTTTTCTGAATTATAATCAATTTCTTCAACTATAAATCAATATAATGCATTTTTAAAAAATTTAATTTGTTGTTTAATTACTGATAATTCTTGCTGAGTAAATTCATTAGGATTATATAAATATCAAAAGTATTTATTACAATCCTCTGTATCTTGAGCATCTATTTTTCAATCATTATCATTATCTTTTCAATCATTACATAAATTTTCTTTTCAATTTATCCAAACTCATAAAACAGAATAATAATTATTTCAATATTTCTTAAAATATTCTTCAATAATTTTATTTCAAGAAAAATTAATATATTTAAAATCTTTATTTATAACAACTAAAGGAATATAAATATCATAATTTCAACTTATTTCTTTAAATTCTATTAAATCTCAACTTAAATTAAGAGAATTTAACAAAAAATTTATCATTACATTTTTACTGCATATTGGCTCATTTTTACAATTTTTATCTATATATATTACTATTTTATCTTTTTTTCAACTAAACAAATTATAGTATTTTTCTATTTTTTTATAAACATCATTTTTACTTAATTTCATTTCATTTATATCTGATATTAACAAAATTGGAGTTTTTAACTTTATATCATTATTTCATGTCATTCAATAAGACTGTCAAGTATAATTTTTACTTAACAAATTCTCATTTATATTTTCCTTAACTTCTTTTTTATTTAACATGCTTTTTCAATTATTTATATTTTCTTTAATAATTTCTTTTTTATTAAATGTTAATCAATTTTTTTCGTTTTGAACATTCTTTTTATTTTCGCATCAAAAGAAAAATAAAAAAGAAAAAAATAAGACAAATAATAAAATTATTTTTTTTATTGAATTTTTCATTATTTATTGATTAAGAAATAAAAAAAGATTTATAATTTTATTTTAATAACTGTATTTTGATTTAGTTCGCATTTTATCATAATATTTTTTGATTTTTTCTCTCTCTTGAGAAGTTAATCAAGATTTTGAATTTTTATATTCAGAATTGTTATATAAAACAGAGTATTTATTTCTTAAATATTCTTCAGTGTTTTTTATTTTATACTCTAAATATGCTAATATTCAAAGAATATATTTATTATTTTTTATTTTAGGTTGCATCATAAAATAATCAATCTTTTTGTTTATTTTTTCCAAATTATTAATTAATTTTTGATATGAATTTCTATTATTTTTTATTTTAGAATAATACTTATTTTGTAATTTTTTAATTAAATTGTTTATCAATATAATATATTTATCATTAGTATTTAATTTAATAGTATATTCTTCTCAATTATTTAATCTTACTTTAACAAATAAATTTCAAAATTTTCATTCTGTTACATTAATAAAACTTGCAAAAATAAAATTTAATCAAATAATAAATAAAATTATTAAACTAAATATTTTTTTCATTTTTTAATTTTTAATAAAATAAAGATAACCTTTCAATTTATTTTATTAATATAGAATTTTTTAAAATAAATATTTTAAAGTTTCTATTGCATTATTTGTAATATATTCTAATGCTTCAGGTGTATAAATTTTTTTAATTGTATCTTGTCACATTCAATAAGAAGCCTATCTATAAATATGAGTCTTTAAATCTTTTTTATTGAATTTAGCTACCTAATTTCAGTTTTCTTTTTTAATTTTATCTTTTAAAAAATAAAAAATAACGTCTGAATACCTATTTGTTTTTATCAATCAAAAGAAATTTTTAAAAGTTAATTCTGTAGGTTCATTTAAACTTGTATTTTTTAATTTTTTATACAATTCATCTAAAAATTCATTATTATCTTCTCATTCTTTTGCTTTTCTAAAAACTATTATTGTGTCTTTTTTCAAAAGATTAAATAACATTTCAAATAAATATTTAATAATATAAAATTATTAATAATTATTATTTTTATAATTTTTTTAATTTTTAAAATATTTTCATTAATCATAATATTCATCAAATAAATTATTGAACGAATGCTCATTATAAATATTCTAATTTTTATCAATTAAAAACTATTTTTCATAATATTGAGCTTTTCGAACTCATTTTTTAAATTCATAAACATTATCAAACTATATTTCACTTATTATTCTTCATTTTTTATCTATGAAATTCCGTCATTTTCATTTAATATAAATAGGAGCAATTCATCAAGAAAAAACTCAAACATCGTCAAACTATTGTTTGCTCACAAATTTTCAGTTTTTGTCAATAAAGTTCCATCATTTTCACTCGATTTCTACAGCTGCATATCATTCAGAAAAGAAATAAACTTTATCAAACTATTGCTCGCTCAATAATTTTCAATTCTCATCAATAAAATTGAATCATTTTCATATAATCTAAACTTTAGCAAATCATTCAGAAAAACCCTATATCTCATCAAACTATATTTCACTTAATGGATTTCAATTTTTATCTATAATATTAGTTTTTCTTCTCTCATTTTTAACTATTTTTAATCAATTATGTAATCTTTTAACAACATAATACATTATTTTTATATTAATAAAATAAAAATAAAATAAATTTACTTTATTTTTTTATTCTCAAGTAATTTATAAAATAAATATTCACTGTAAATATTTCATTTTTCATCAATAAAACACTATTTTTTATCAAAATAAACTTTTCAAAATCAATTTTTGAATAAATTAATTTTTTCAAGCTACTATTTACATAAAAACTTTCTATTTTCATTTATAAAATTCTATCATTTTCAATTGACTTTTACAGCTGCAAATCAATCAGAAAAATCATGAACATATTCAAACTATTGTTTACTCAAAAAATTTCATCTCTTATCAATGAAGTTCCGTCATATTCATTCAATATAGACTCAAGCATATCATTCTTGAAAATGCTCTGCATTATTAAACTATATTTTGCTTAATAATTTTCAATTTTTATCAATAAAATTGTATCATTTATGTCTTTTATAAACTAAAGCAAATCATTCAAAAAAATTATAAACTTCATCAAACTATATTTTACTTAACAAATTTCAATTATCATCAATAAAATTATATTTTCATCTTTTATTTTTAATTTTTCTTAATCAATTATTAAATTCTTTAATAATATCTTGCATCACACTACATTTTTAATAAATAAACTTTTTTTATATTCTTTTATTTTTTAACAATTATTATTTTTTTAATCTTTAACTTTATTTTCTACTTTATTTATAAAAACATAAATTTATTTTATAAAGTTTCATTCTTTAATATTTTTTAATAAAAAATTACTATAAACATTTCATTTTTTGTCAACAAAATATTGTTTTGAATTATAATAAACTTCTCAAAATCATTTTTCAAATTTATAAATTCTATCAAACTATATTTTATTTAAAAAATTTCATTCTTTATTTATAAAATTCTATCATTTTCATTTTATATAAACACCAGCACATCATTCACTAAATTCATACACTTTATTAAACTATACTTTGCTTAAAAAATTTCAATTTTTATTTATAAAGTTCTATCATCTTCAATTAATATAAACACTAGCAAATCATTCATTGAAATCATAAACTTTATCAAACTATATTTTACTTAATAAATTTCCATTTTTATTAATAAAATTCTATCATTTTCATTTAATTTTTACAGTAGCATATCATTCTGAAAAATTCTAAGCTTCATCAAACTATATTTCATTTAATAATTTTCAATCTTCATTTATAAAATTGTATCATTTTCATTCATTGTAAATTCTTGCAATTCATTCATAAAAAAAATAAGCTTCATCAAACTATTTTTTACTTAAATAATTTCAATCTTTATTTATATAATTCCGTCATTTTCATTTAATATAAACTCAAGCAAATCATCCATAAAAATTATAAGCATTATTAAACTATATTTTACTTAAAAAATTTTTATTTTCATCAATAAAATTAAATCATTTTCATTTTATATAAACTTTTGCAAATCATTCAGAAAAATCATAAACATCATTAAATTGCTGCTCAATTAATTTTTTTCATTCTTTATCTTCTTTTTTTATTCAATTAACCAATTTTTTAACAATATTAAACATTTTTGTTTCTAAAAAATAAACTTATTTTATAATTTTTATTTATTTAAGTAATTTTTTAAACATAAAATTGTTATAAATATTTCATTTTTTATCAATAGAATAGTCAATAGAATATCTTTTTTTATTAAAATAAACTTTTCAAATTCAATTTTTAAATTCTTCAATTTTATCAAACTAAATTTTACTTAAAAAATTTCACTTTTTATTAACAAAATTCTATCATTTTCATTTAATTTTTACACCAGCAATTCATTCTTCAAAACTCTAAATTTCGTTAAACTATTGTTTACATAAAATTTCTCAATTTTCATCAACAAAATTCCGTCACTTTCATTTAATATAAACTTCTGCATATCATTCAGAAAAATCATAAACATAATCAAAATATTGTTTACTTATAAACTTTCATTTTTTATTAATAAAATTCCATCATTTTCATTCGATTTTAACAGCTGCATATCATTCTTTAAAATTAGAAGCTTCACAAAACTATTGCTTACTTAAAAATCTTCAATTTTTATCTAAATAATTCTATCATTTCTACATATCTTGAACTCTAACAAATCATTCAGAAAATTTCCATACAATATTAAACCACTGCTCACTTAATAATTTTCATTTTTTACTAATAAAATTATATCATTTTCATTTAATATAAACCTCAGCAAATCACTCTTCAAAATTATCAACATCATCAAACTATTGTTCGTTTAAAAATTTTCAGTTTTTATCTATAAAATTCTATCATTTTCATTCAATTTTTACAGCTACATATCACTCAGAAAAATCTTTTACTTCATCAAACTATATATCACTTATTAACTTTCAATTCTTATCTATAAAATTATATTTTCACTTATCATTTTTAATTTTTTTTAGTCAATTAGGTAATTCTTCTATAATTTCATTCATCATCTTATTTTAAATAAATAAACTTAATTTCATGGATTTCCATTCATTGAATAATTTATCAAACAAATATTCGTTATAAATATTTCAGTTTTTATCAATAAAATTCTATCATTTTCATTTTATATATACTTTTCAAAATCATTCTGAAAAATTTCAAACTTCATTAAACTACTATTTTAATAAAAAATTTCAATTTTTATCTATAAAATTCTATCATTTTCATTTAACTTTAACACCAGCAAATCATTCGGAAAATTCATGAACATCATTAAACTATTTTTTACTTAGAAAATTTCACTCTTTATCTATAAAATTCTATCACTTTCTTTTTATTTCTACAACAGCATATCATTCTGAAAAATTCTATGCATTATTAAACTATGTGTTGCTTAAATAATTTCCATCTCTGTCAATAAAATTATATCACTTTCATTTAATATAAACTAATGCATATCATTCAGAAAAACCACTAGTATCATCAAACTATTGCTAACTCAATAAATTTCAATTTTCATCTACAAAATTATATCATTTTCATTGAGCATAAATTAATATATATCATTCAGAAAATTCATAAATATCATTAAACTATATATCACTTGCTAATCTTCATTCTTTATTTATAAAATTATAATTTCATTCTTCATTTCTAACTGCTTTTAATCAATTAGGCAATTCTCCAATAACTTCGTACATTATTTTTTTTAATAATATAAAATTTTATTTTATAATTTTTTATTTTAAAACAATTTTTCAAATAAAAATTTACTATAAATATTTCATTTTTTATCAACAAAAAACCGTTTATTATTATAAAAAACTTTTCAAAATCAATCCTTAAATTCATATATTTTATCAAACTACATTTTATTTAAGAATTTTCAATTTTTATCTATATAATTCTATCATTTTCTTTTTATCTTAACAACAGCATATCACTCAGAAAAATAATATGCATAATCAAACTATTGATTAAATAAATACCTTCATTTTTCATCAATAAAATTCTATCACTTTCATTTTATTTCCACAGCAGCGTATCATTCTGAAAAGTCATAAGCATAATTAAACTATTGTTTACTTAATAAATTCTATTTTTTATCAACAAAATTCTATCATTTTCATTTAATATATGTTAAATTATATCATTCAGAAAAATTATGATTTTTATTTATTTGTTGTTTATTTAATATTTCTCATTTCTTATTAATAATATTTTTTCATTCTTCATTTTTAATATTCTTTTTTCACTTATAAAGTTTTTTAATAAAATCAAACATTATATTATTTTAAGTAAAATAAATTTGTTTTATAATTTTTATTTTTGAAATAATTTATCAAAAATAAATTTATTGTAAATATTTCAATTTTTATCAATTGTATGCCGTTTTTCATTGAAATAAACTTTTCAAAATCAATCTTTAAAATCATGAGTTTCTTCAAACTATATTTTACTTAAAATTTTTCATTCTTTATTTATATAATTTTTTCATTTATAATTAATACTGACTCTCGCAAATCATTCTTTAAAATTATAAACATTGTCAAACTATGTTTTGCTTAAATAATTTCAATTTTTATCGATAAAATTTTGTCATTTTCATTCAATATAAATATTAGCAACTCATTCATTAAAATTATAAGCATAATCAAACTAAATTTTACTTAATATTTTTCATTTTTTATCTATGAAATTATATCACTTTCATTCAAGATAAACTTTTGCAAATCATTCAATAAAACTATAAGCATTATCAAACTATATTTCGTTTAAAAACTTTCAATTTTTATCTATAATATTCTATCATTTTCATTTTATTTTAACAAGAGTATATCATTCTTTAAATTCATAAACATATTCAAACTATTTTTTACTTATTAATTTTCAATTTTTGTCTACAAAATTATATCACTTTCATTCAACATAAATTTTTTTATATTTTTCAGAAAAATCATAAAATTCATTATTTTTTTCTTTCTTACTATTTTTTATTCATTTAAATATTTTTTTTATAAAACTATGCATTACCATCATTTAATAAAATATAAACCTATTTTATAATTTTTATCTTTTAGATAACTTGCCAAACAAATATTCATTATAAATATTTCAATTTTTATCAATAAAATTTACTCATTTTCATCCAATAAAAACTAAAGCGATTCATTTAAAAAAACCATGAGCTTTATCAAACCACCATTTACTTAATAAATTTCATTTTTTATCAACAAAATTATATCACTTTCATTTAATGTAAATTAAAGCGAATCAATCAATAAAATTATAAATTTTATTAAACTATCGTTTACTTAAAAGATTTCATTTTTCATCTATAAAATTTCGTCATTTCTACATATCATAAACTCTTGCAAAATTTTCATGAAAATCATAAATTTTATCAAACTATAAATCGCTTATTAATTTTCAATTTTTATCTATAAAATTCTATCATTCTCATTTAATAAAAACTTTTGCATATCAATTATTAAAATCTTCTATTTCATCAAACTATTGTTTACTTATAATTTTTCAATTTTTATCAATAAAATTTCGTCATCTTCATTTAAGATGAATTTTAGCAAATCATCATGAAAATTCATAAGCTTCATCAAACTATTGTTTACTTAATAAACATCAATCTTTATTAATAAAATTATATCATATTCATTTTTTAAAAACTAAAGCATATCATTCATTAAAATCATAAACATTGTCAAACTATGTTTTACTTAAAACTTTTCAATTTTTATTGATAAAATTAAATAGTCCTCATCTAACTCATATAATTGCATATCATCAATTAAAACATTTAGCATAATCAAACTATTCATTACTTAAAATTTTTCAATCTTTATTTATAAAATTCCATCATTTTCATTCAACATATATTCTCGCATATCATTCACAAAAATCATAAATTCTGTTGAACTATATTTCACTTAATATTTTTCATTCTTTATCTGCAATATTATATTTTCATTCTTTATTTTTAATTATTTTTAATCAATTAAATAATTTTTTTATAACTTTATAAGACATTCAATAGTTTAATAAAAAAAATAAAAATAAATATTTATTTTATAATTTTTTTAAATAAAAATTTACTATAAATATTTCATTTTTTATCAATAAAAAACCGTTTTTTATTATAACGAATTTTTCAAAATCAATTTTCAAATTTTTTTAAATCATCAAAAAACTACTATTTACTTAAACACCTTCAATTTTTATCAATAAAATTCTATCATTTCTATTTATCATAAACAGTAGCAAATCATTCAGAAAAATTCTAAGCACTATAAAACTATTGTTTACTTAATAGATTTCAATTTTTATTTATAAAATTATATCACTTTCATTCTAAAAAAACTATTGAAAATCATTCTTTAAAATCATTAATTTCATCATACTATATTTCACTTAATAGATTTCAATTTTCATTTATAAAATTATACTTTTTTCATACTTTAAATATTTTTGCGACTCATCATTTAAAATCCTAAACTTTATCAAACTATATATTGCTTATAATTTTTCAGTTTCTATCAATAAAATTCTATCATTTTCATTCAATATAAATAGCAGCGAATTTTTCAGAAAAATCTACAGCTCAATCAAACTATTGTTTACTCAAAAGATTTCATTTTTTATCAATAAAATTATATCATTTCTCTTTTTTATAAACAACAGCAAATCATTCTTTAAAATTATAAACACTATTAAACTATATTTCACTTAATATTTTTCAATCTTCATTAATAAAATTAAATCATTTTCAATTATTCTAAACAACAGCAAATCATTTACTAAAGTCATAAACTCTATCAAACTATATTTTACTTACTAATTTTCATTTTTTATCTATAAAATTCTATCATTTTCACTTAACTTTTATGCCAGCATATCATTCGCTAAAACTATTAGCTTCGCTAAACTATTGTTTACTTAAAAACTCTCATTTTTTATTTATGAAATTATATCATTTTCAATTAATATAAATCAAAGCATATCATTCAGAAAAATTATAAGCATAATCAAACTATTGTTTACATAAAATTTCTCAATTTTTATTAATAAAGTTATATCACTTTCAATTAATATAAATTAAACCAAATCATTCATTAAAATTTCAAATCTAATCAAACTACTGCTCGTTTAATAAAATTCATTTTTTATTAATAATATTATATTTTCATTTTTTATTTTCAATTATTTTAAATCAATTAAATAAATTTTTTATAATTTTATACATTCTTCATTTTTAATTTTTTTAAATTTTCTAATTGACTTATTTATTGATTTTAATATAAATATAAATTGTTTTATTGTTTTAAATTATTTAAATAATTTATTAAATAAAAATTTGTCATAAAAATTTCATTTTTTATCAATAAGATATTGTTTTCATTTTTTGTCAATAAAATATTGTTTTCCGTTATAATAAGCTTCATAAATTCAATCTCTGATTTCATAAATTTCTTCAAACTACCATTTATGTGAAAAATTTCAATATTTATCCATAAAATTCTATCATTTTCATTCAATGTAAACTTTTGCATATCATTCATTAAAGTTATAAGCTTCATCAAACCACTTTTCACTTAATAATTTTCAATTTTTATCTATCTAATTCCATCACTTTCATTCAATACAAACAGTTGCATATCATTCAGAAAATTCATAAGTATAATAAAACTATTGATTAAACAAAAAATTTCATTTCTTATCAATAAAATTCCATCATTTTCATTCAATTTTAACAGCTGCAAATCATTCATTAAAACTATATGCATTATCAAACTATGTTTTACTTAAAATTTTTCAATTTTTGTCTATAAAATTATATCATTCTCAATCAATATAAATTACAGAAAATCAATCTTTAAAACTATAAGCTTCTTCAAACTATATCTCACTTAAAATTTTTCAATTTTTATCAATAAAATTAAATCATTTTCAATTAATGTAAACAACAGCAAATCATTCTTTAAAGTCATAAACTCTATCAAACTATATTTCACTTACTAATTTTCATTTTTTATCTATAAAATTCTATCATTCTCATTTAATATAAACAAGTATATATCATTCAATAAAATGATTAGCTTTGTCAAACTATTGTTCGCTTATAAAATTTCAATTTTTATTAATAAAATTCTATCATTTTCAATTGATATATACTTTTGCAAATCATTCATTAAAATCATCTGCATCATCGAACTACTGTTCACATAATA
>Ga0256838_1000047_pt1 | contig 93411 bp, 95 predicted proteins | sample 4571419metaG_FD_185978 | JGI IMG/M metagenome (GOLD analysis project Ga0256838, IMG submission 185978) | Hydrothermal vent microbial communities from Guaymas Basin, Mexico - 4571-419 | ecosystem: Environmental > Aquatic > Marine > Hydrothermal vents | place: Mexico: Guaymas Basin | collected... | reverse complement strand
CTCTTAACATCTCATCTTGATTATGCATAAAAAACTCCTCTTACTATATATCCCTTACTATATCAAAAAATTACTTTTAAACTACTCTCCTTTGCTTTTTTCTTTTATGCTGAATGGTTACACTTTTTTCTATATTCAACTTTCATACTTCTTAAGAGTCTTTTTTTAGTGAAGCGTATAATGCTCTTGCATCTTTTAAAGATAATTTTTCATCATCTTTATTTTCATCCATAAATTTAAAAAGTGCATAATCTTCTAGTATATCTGTAATCTTTTCATAAGTTTTTATGTCTAATTGAACTGCTATTTTATGATTGTGATTATCAACTATATAGTTTGGCTGAAGTTGCATGATTTATCCTTTTTAAGAGTGTTTAACTTAATTATAGCAAAAAATTATTTGATTATACAAACGAGTAAATTTATTGGCTACTATGATTTGTTATATCTATAATATTTTTACAAATAATTTTATTATTATTCCAATCTAAATCAAATGTAAATGTGATTTTTTGAGTTATTATATTGGAACCTTCTTCTACTTTTCTTATCCATTCTGCACGTTTATAATTGTCATGTATAAAAAAGTCATCTGCTGAATAATTGGACAAATAATTTCCAGTTGCATTACACTCTTTACCTAAAATCTCCTCATATAACGTAGCATGGGGATTCAACCCAACTTTTTATTCAACCCAATCTTATCGTAAATACCCTTAAGCCATATTTCTAAAACACAAGCTATAATATTTGACTATGATTTATTTTAAAATTAGGCTTGTATATGGGGAAGAGATTTGAGACTTTGGATAGTTTTAGAGGGTTAGCTGCGATTTTTGTTGTGGTGCATCACATGCATTATGTAGGGAGTATTACGGAGCTTGATTTTTTTAAGCATAGTTTTTGGTTTGTGGAATTCTTTTTTATTTTGAGTGGTTTTGTTTTGGCTCATGGGTATGCTTGGAAAAAAAATCTTCCATTTAGAGACTATTTTATCGCTAGGACTTTTAGAATACTACCTTTGCATATGTTTGTTTTATTTGCTTTTATTTTTTTAGAAGTGCTTAAATATATTCTCTATAAGAGTGGTGTACATTTAACAGTATTACCATTTTCAGGTAACAATGCCTTGTCTGAAATACTCCCTAATGCTTTTTTGCTTCACGCATGGATACCTAGTGCTAGTTCTATTAGTTTTAATGCTCCTGCGTGGAGTATTAGTATAGAATATTATATGTATATGATTTTCTTTGTGACACTTTTGTTTAGGCAAAAACTCAAATATGTGATATGGTTTGTTATTTCGCTAACTTTTTTTATTTTGATGTTAACAGGAAGTGAGATAGCAGAATTTGTCTTGCGTGGATTATCTAGCTTTTTTGCAGGGGCATTAACTTATCTTGTCTATAAAAATATCGAATCTAGCCTAGAAAAAATACCTAGATACTTTTTTATAATCTTAGAAGTAATGTTGTTAATCTTAGTAGGCTATATGATTAGCTCAAATGTAGAATATAAAGCATTGGTAATGAGTCTATTGTTTTCTTTACAAGTATTGATTTTTGCTTTTGAAAAAGGATGGGTCTCTTCTTTACTTAAACAAAAGCCATTTTTATATTTTGGTAAACTTTCATACTCTATTTATATGATACATGTGATTATTGTTTTTAATATTCTTTGGGTATTTATTATGATAGATAAGTTATTTGATACAAAGTTGATACCTATAATAGATAATATGCCTTATGTGGACTTGGGGTTACCTTTGTATAACAATATACTGGTACTCAGTATCGTAGCAGGGGTGATATTTATCTCTGGTTTTACGTACAAATTTATCGAACAAAAAGGGCAATCTCTAGGTAAAGATATACGAAACTTTTTGTCCAAATAGATTAAAAGTCAAAGGGTTGATTTATCATAAGCCATAGATTTGTACCCTCTTCACTGTAGGCAACATCAAATCGTACAGGAAGTTGAGCCACTAAGGCTCTGAGGCTTAGACCTACATCATATTTAACATCGGTAAGCAAATCAAAATCATAGTGGTCATGTACACGTCCTACTTCAGCAAAGGCTACAACCTGAAACCAATCGACGGCTACAGGTAAGAGTGAATTGTTTCGGATAGGATTATAGTTGAGAACCGTACGGTATTCAGCCGTAGCATAAATTGCTGCTTTATCAGAGAAACGGTTACTGTCATATCCTCTCATCTTAAACATACCACCAAGGGTAGCACCCTCTCCAATAGCAGTACGGTGGGCATCAATACCTGGATAAACCTTATTGTTATTGTCCCATGAATCAGAATACCCTGTCCAAAAACTCATTGCTAAGACATTTTGTTTGCTAAATGAAAATGTGTCAAGTGAAATATATTTATTGTATTTAAATTCTAAAAAATCCCAACTTTGAGAACTTTCTCCATCTCCATAATCTTCAGAATATTGTACTTCAAAATGATACCCACGTGAAGGGTTAAGGTCAAAATCTGTATTGTCATGGGTCAAAAAGAATCGTAATCCATTGGTATTCCACTCTTGAATATTGGGTAGAGGTGAATTATCAAAACTATTGTGTTGGTAAAATCCTTTGATACCTACATAAGTTGTACCTGTCACAAAGGGTGTACCATTGCCTTTGTCTTCTCTGCCTACGGGAAATCCTTCTCTTAGGGTATAAAGATTATCAGGATTTTCTAATCCTTCTCCAATAGGAAGTACGTATTTTAGTGTAGCACTTAAGAAATCGGCATCGCCTGAAGTAACAAATATTTTTTCATCACTAGAATCATTGGAACCATCAAAATAATATTTTGCTTTAGGATAAAAACGTTTGGCTCCCATCGCAGAAAAATATAATCTATTGGTAAAAGGGAGTTTATAATTAGAAAAAGAGAAAAATCCACCAGAAAAATTGGCTTCCTCTTCTTGACCTTGTACGATAATATCTTCACTTAACCCACCAAATAAGGTAGCTACAAAAGTGGTTTGGGGTTGAAACAAACCTTGTTTAATCACTCCAATTCCTCCTACTGTACCTGTACTTTCAGCAGCAAAGGCATAAGGTAATATCACCCAATCCTTAGTTTCTATGAACGTATCCTCGGTATTTTCTGTAGCATGAAGTGTGCTTGTAGCAAGTAATGTAATAGTCAATAATGATAAGGGTATCTGTTTAATAGTTTTCATAAAATAATTATAACTAAAATTTTATAGATTTTGGTATAATAGAGCATAAAATATAGGATTAAATAATGACTATCAAAAAATGTGAAACACTAGAAGAAGCCAGAGTAGAGATTGATGCTGTAGATAAAGAGATTGTGATACTCATCGCAAAGCGTAATGAGTATATCAAGCAAATTGCCCATTTTAAAACCAGTGTAGAAGAAGTCAAAGCAGAAGATAGAATAAATGATGTCATCTCTAAAGTACGAAGTCAAGCTATCTCACTAGACCTCTCCCCGAACCTTATCAATGACTTGTATGTTCGTATGATAGATGAAATGGTAGAAAATGAAATATCTGAATTTAAAAATGCACAACGTTATTAGTAATTTAATGATTGATTGATAAAAGGTATAGGATGAAAATATTATTACTAGAAGATGATATTGTTTTACAAGATATTATAGAAGAGTTTCTTAGTGAAAATGGCTATGAAGTGACAAGCTACTTTGATGGAGAAAAAGCCTTAGATGCGATAGGGTGCAATACCTATGATATGCTACTACTTGATGTCAATGTGCCTCATATTAGTGGTTTTGAAATCTTAGCTTATCTAAGAGAGATAGGCAATACTACACCGACTATCTATATTACCTCTCTTTCTAGTATAGATTATTTAACCAAAGGCTTTGAGCTTGGAGCCGATGATTATCTGCGTAAACCTTTTGATTTAGAAGAACTCAATGCACGTATCAAATATATTATCAAACGCTACACACTTCACGAAGAGATAGAGTTTGATGGAATGACATTTGTCCCTAAATCCCATCAAATTATGGTAGGGGATAAAGTGATTGAAATGAGACAAAAAGAAGCAAAAGTCTTAGAATACTTTATCCGAAATAAAGGCAAAATTATCTCCTGTGATGAAATTATCGAAAATGTATGGGACGATGAAAGTGTGCCTACACACGCAACCATACGTACTTATATTAAAAATTTGAGAAAGATGTTTGACAAAGAATATTTTGAAAATATTAAAGGAGAAGGGTATCGTTTTAACATCCTATGAGAGGATATCTCTTTTTAGATTTTTATCTTTATATCTTATCTCCGTTTTTGTATTACTTTCTATTATTGGGTATCTCTTTTTTGAAAATAACCGTGCTTCGATGAAGAGTGCTACAAAGTTTGAAATGATGTACCAAGCACGTGATATTGCGTCTAAGATAGTAATGAAAGCAATGAAAACAGACAAAAAATCTTTACAAACATTCAATAAAACTAAATTTTTAAAAAATATCAAACATTGTCGTTTTGAAGTAGGGTACTATGATGTACATCACCAAGCTATCTATACAGAAATCGAAAAGATAAGGCACTTTGATAAAAACTTTTTTATTAAAAATAAAAAATGCTATACTGTTACAGAAGATTTAAGTCAGCATTTAGGTGTAAAATATATCGTGCTAAAAGAGAATGATTTGGTAGAATCATTAAAAGATTTACGTATTAAAATTATAGGTTATTTAGTATTTTCTTTTATATTGATGGGCATTGTAGGATACTTTTTGGGTAGATTGTTTTTACAGCCTGTACGAGAGCAGATAGAATCTTTGGATAAATTTATCTCTGATACCACCCATGAACTCAATACGCCTATTTCAGCTATCTTGATGACGATTCAATCACTTAAAAATATAGAGTCCAAAAAACTAAAACGTTTAGAAATTTCAGCCAAACGCCTTAGCATGATGTATGGCTCATTGACCTATAGACTAGAAGGAGGGGTAGCACCGATAGATACACTCTCTTTATCACGTATCATAAAAGAAAGGGTAAACTTTTCTAAAGAATTGATAGAGTCAAAAAGGCTAGAGACACACCTAGCATTAGAAGAGAGCAATGTAAAGATGCCTAAAGACTCTCTTGATAGACTCATAGACAATCTTATCTCTAATGCTATCAAATACTCTGATGTAGGCGATAGTATTTATATTTCACTTCACAATAATATTTTAGAAGTCAAAGATACAGGCATAGGGATTGAAGATGAGATACAAGCCGATATTTTTAGACGCTACTACCGTGCAAATGATGAACGTGGAGGTTTTGGTATAGGACTTAATATCGTACTCTCTATTTGTAAAAAATACAAGATTAAACTAGACCTAGAATCTACAAAAGGAGAAGGAAGTCTCTTTAGACTTACCTTTCCTACTATAAAGGTTTAGATATACTAACAGTATGAAAATAAAACTAGGTACATTTAATCTCTTTCAATTTGTAGAACCTCCTTACTCGTGGTATACCAAAAAAGAAAAATTTAATACACGACAATGGTCTGAAAAGACAACATGGATAAAAAATCAAATACAAAAAATGGATTGTGATATTATTGGCTTTCAAGAAGTGTTCTCTAAAGATGCTTTAGAAAGTCTTGTAAAAGAGCTACATTTTGACTATTTTATAACGGTGGATATAGCCAAATTGAGTCTCAATAACCCCTATAAATATGTGACTACCACCGTGGCTTTAGCCTCCAAATATCCTATAGCAAACATCGAAGAAGTATCAGAAGAGAAAGATTTTTTTCATTTTTCAAGAAATCCTATCAAAGCCACGATAAATCTGCCCCATAACCAAGCACTTTTAGTTTATGTCTGTCATTTGAAGTCCAATAGACTCAATGAATTTGAATACGTATTTCATAAAAAAGATAGCCTTGAACATAAAAAAGCATTGGTATCTAACGCTTTAGAAGGCAAAGACACTACAGCCCTAAGACAAAGACTATACGAAGCATCAGCACTTTTTGCTGACATAGAAGCATCCAAAGATACTCCCACCGTATTACTCTGTGATTTAAATGATAAAGAATTTTCCCTTACTATTGATGCTTTATCCAATCCCAAGTACCACGATGATACAAGTAGAGAAGATTTACTTTTACAAGATGCCTATTACCAACATAAACCCATCATAACAAATCCTCACCCAGAACAAAAAGAACCCAAAAGAAAAGCGACAAGTTACTTCTTGGGCAAAGGAAATGTCTTAGACTACATCTTTATCTCAAAGCATTTAAAAGTGATAGACTATACTATCTTAGATACCCATCTCCAAGAAAATAAAAATGGTTCATTACTAACAAGTGACCACGCTCAGGTGGTTTGTGAGCTAGAATTAACTTTTATTATTTGTAAAAAATAAATCTTTAATATTACAATCATTACAAACCTTATAAAATTTTTCTTTTTCTTTTTTCAATTTTGGCTTACAAGAAGTTTGATTACATTTTAAAATAATTTTACTATTCCCATTACAAGATTGACACTTATAGTAATACCCAAATTTTCCATAAGCAATTTGAATATCTACACTGTTACACTTCGTACATTGCTGTGATTGAATAGAAATATTTTCTTTTTTGACTACACTTTTTTTTCTTTTAACTACTTCTTTTTTGATATTTGTAAAAAATAGCTTTTCTACACCACACCCTTTACATTTTCGATAAAATTCTAATCCTCTTTTTTCCAATATAGGAGTACATTCTTTACTATGAGTTGAGCAAACTAATTTTAGTTTTGTATTTTTATTGCAAAAAAGACATTTAAAATAATAACCGTATTGACCATTTTTTATTTCTAAATTTGGACTTTTACAATATTGACAAGAGTATATTTCATTTTTAGCATATTCTCTAGATTTATAAATAGTTGGAGTATCTTCTATGATATTTGTTGATATTTGTTGATATTTGTTGATTTTTGTTGATTTTTGTTGATTTTTTAGGGATTATTTTAGTCGTTACAATGGGTTTTTTTACAATTGGTTCTTTTGGATTGGGCTCTTTTTGTATTGGAGAGTGAGATAATAAGAGAAGCTTTGCTATCTTTGCTATGCTATCCTTATGTAAACGAACAGCATTAATATTCAGTATTTTATAAAATTCTTTTTTATGGTGTGTATATAAATTTTCAATATGCTCATTAATACTATCTGCTTTACATATTTCGCTAAGTTCAATATTATCTCTCTTGATAATACCACTATCTGATATAGCAACCAATACATCATAATAAAGTTTTTCAATTGAAGGAGGGGATATTTTATTGACTAAAGTTTCTCTAAATAGTTTACTCTTATCTTGTGACAGTAAAAACTTTTTTAAAATTTCTATTTGTCTTTTTGCTTGTTTGATAGGAGAGGGTATGCCTGTCTCTTTATTATTATAAATACGTGTCCATTCTTCATAGCGATTGATACATATTGTATCTGTGACACTTTTTGATTCTATGATTATAAATCCAGCTGTATGCACAATCAAATGGTCTATTTGTGCATATTCATCCTCGACATGTATACGTAAATCATTGAGTACATAGACAGAATCATCATCAGCAAAAGCTCGTTTGAGATAAAAACTCATTTGTTTTTCTGCTTCAAAACCACTCTTCTTATATTTATCGTTAAGTATTTTTTTATCAGTTTCTTTTATAATCATAGTACCTACTTTATATGTAATTACTCAACACTATCCATAAGAATACCGATAATATCTGTCATGGTTAAGATACCTCTGAGTTCGTTGTTATCTATGACTAGTAGGCGTTTGATACTGTTGTTTACCATCATTCTTGCGGCATACTTTACATCAAGTTTTGCTGATACAGAGAAGGCAGGGGTGGATGCTATGTCATAGACATTGAGTAAATCTATATCGCCATCTTCGGCTACGATACTTTGTAAAATATTTTTAAAAGTCACAAGTCCATAGGCACTTGATTCTATACGCTTATCTACGATAACAGAACGTACTTTATGTTCTCTCATGAGTTTGATAGAGTCACGAACGGTGGACATATCTGAGATAATTACCAATTTTTCTTTAGGTGTCATTAATTCTTCTACTAGCATTTTTATTCCTTTTATATCATAGTTTTTATATTGTTTTCAAATTTATGAAGCTCTTTGATGTCAAGACCTGCTACATGGCTAAGTGGTAGGGTAAAGGCTAATCCACTATTTTCAGGGTTATCAAGGTCAAACTCTTTACGTAATACTTTCATCACATGCATCGAAATTTTTCTAGGTAAGACAAAGAGTAGTACCGAGACATTTTCTTCTAAAGTCAGTCCAAAAAATACTTTTTTCTCTTCTAATCCTATATTTTTCCCATGTATAATAGTAACACCTCCAGCACCTGCTTCTTTGGCTACTTCTATGGCTGCTTCTTCATGTTTATCTGGAATGATGGCAATTAGTGCAGTAAATTTCATATTTATTCTCCTTTTTCTTTAGAATTTTTGAGTGCTTTATTTTTATAATATTCAGCATAGATACCATATCCCATGACCGTAAGCATAGGAAAAAGTGAGGCAAAGGCGATAAGCCCAAATCCATCTATGAGAGGGTTTCTACCTTCGATATTTTCTGCTAATCCTAGCCCTAAAGCTGCGACAAGTGGCACCGTAACGGTAGAGGTAGTAACGCCTCCTGAGTCGTAGGCAATAGGTACGATATATTTGGGTGCAAAATAGGTAAAGACAATGACTAGCATATACCCACCTATGATGTAGTAGTGGATAGGGTCGCCAGAGACCAGTCTGTATGAGCCTAACGCAATACCTACAGCCACACCCATAGCGACTACCATCCTTAGCACGTTTTGTTTGATATTTCCTTCACTAATCTCATCTGCTTTGATAGCGATGGCAAGGAGTGCAGGTTCTGCCATGGTCGTAGAAAATCCTATAAGAAAAGCAAAGAGATAGATGAGTAGATTATTGCCCATATTGGTAAGCTGATAGGCGATGCTCTCTCCGATAGGGAAAAGCCCCATTTCTAAGCCGATGATAAAGGCATAAAGTCCCAAAACAACCATAATGATACCTGTGATAATTTTGTGTAAATGAGCCACAGGTTTTTTGATGATGATGTATTGGAAAAAAAAGATAACAACCAAGATAGGAGTCACATCTTTAATGGTATCAATAAGAGCCATAAAGGTATCATAAAGAGAAAAAGTATAGGCACTAGCCACAGATTTAGAACCTTCTGTTACTACAGCTATTGCCGTCTCTACGACCGTAGGTGCATCCATAAAATTGTAAACGATGATACCATAAACTTGTACAAATATCATAGGTGTAAGTGATGCAAAAGCGATAAGCCCAAAGCCATCTATGGCAGGGTTACGCCCTTTGATACTAGAAGCCAAGCCTATCCCTAACGCTGCTACTAAAGGTACGGTTACAGTAGAAGTAGTCACCCCTCCAGAGTCATACGCCAGACCAATAATCTCAGGTGGAGCAAAAAATGTGATGATAACCACAAAGATATACCCAGAGATAATATAATACGCAATAGGATGACCCAATAAAATACGAAGTGTCCCTAGAGCGATAGCAAATCCCACAGAGAGAGCAACCGTCATACGAAGCCAAAAGGCATCAATCAAACCATGCGAAATCACAGCAGCTTTATCGGCTATCGCGATGAGGGCAGGTTCGGCAACAGTGGTAGCGAACCCTATGGTAAAGGCAAAGGTCAAGAGCCAAAAGACTGAGCCTTTTTTAGCAAAATCAATCGCAAGTCCTTCCCCAATAGGAAAGATACCAAGTTCAAGACCACGGATAAACAGAGCCAGTCCGATAGCGACAATGGTTAATCCAATGACGATAGAACCTACATTTTCAGGTACAGATTTGAGGATAAGACCCTGAAAGAGTGCCACAACAATTATGATAGGGAGGAGGTCTTTAAAAGAGTTTTTTAAATCCCCTGCAAATATTTTTATACTTTCATTCATGGTGAGAATTATATCTATTATAATTGTGTTGTATGATAATAAAAGGCTATTTCTTATTAAATAGCTTGTATTGTTACTATTTTGCTACAAAATCCAGTGAGATTGAATTGACACAGTGTCGTGTACTCTTTGCTGTCATGCTTTCTCCTTTGAACACATGCCCCAAATGCCCAGCACAAGAAGTACAGACTATTTCTATACGCCTACCGTCTGCATCTGCTATTTCTGTAATTGCACCCTCTACAGCATCATCAAAGCTAGGCCATCCTGTCCCTGAATCAAATTTGGTATCTGAGGGGAAAAGAGGGCTGTTACATTGACGACATACATACATCCCATCTTCATGATGATCCCAAAACTTTCCTGTAAAAGAACGCTCTGTTCCTTTGTTGAGTATCACGTATTTTTCTTCTTCGTTGAGTGTGTTATATGCCATAAAATATGCCTTTTTAATTAAATTTTATTTATCATAACCAAAGATACTTTATATTACCCCAACCTAAAATACTTCACTCCCAAGCGAAAAATACGCACCATAGGATACAAAAAAGCCAAATATGAAGGAAGTTGTATAAACTTAAAATCATCAAATTTGGTAGCAAAAAGTGCTAAGTATAAAAAGAGCAGTTTGTCTTTGGGTGTTTCTCTCATCTGCCATAATAGTTTGAATGTATTGTAGCCTTTACTCTTTGGGTGTGGATTTGTAAATTGTTGCTTGATAATATGGTTTTGGAGTATTTTTATCATTTTATCTTGGTTTATTTTATCTTGTATCTCTTGGGGAATGGGGAGGTCTAGGAGGGTATGGGCTAGAGAGAGGCTGAGTAGTACCATGCGATGAATGCCTATTGTTTGAGCTATATCTAAGAGGTGTTGCCATGCGATATGCTTTTCGTTACGTACACAACGGTCAATATCACAAACCCATAAAAGGCGTTCAAAAAGGTGTTTGCTACTGTGTACACAGAGGTAGAGAAAATGTGGCTCAAAGGCTAGAGAATGGATAGTCTTTTGGTGTAGGGTAAGAGGATGTATTTTATCCCATAAGAGGGCTTCATCCCAAGTAATCGCATAGTTTTTAGAGAGTAGTTCCCAATGAATTTCGATATAGATATGGCTAGAAGGATGATGAAACCCCAAAACATTTACAGCATGTAAAAAAGTTTTTTGGGTGCTTTCTTTGAAGTGTATTTCTGGAATATAGCCATTATTTTGCATAAGATAAATGGCTTTTTCTTTGTCTTTAGGCTTGATGAGAATATCCAAATCTCCAAACTGCCTTAGACTCGTATCATGATAGACCATCTCTGCTAATGCCACCCCTTTAAACGCCAAAGCATCAATAGAATGTGTTTTGAAGAGTGCTAATAGTGTTACTAAATGGGCAGACATAGAGAGGTTTGTTTGTGCCGTTTGCAAAAAGTAGGGGCGTAAGCTATGACAAAGAGGGTGCTTGGGAAAGTGTGATTTAAGGGTTTGATAGACCAAAGGCAAGACAGCATGTTGATAGGCTAGGGTAATAAGTTCTTTTGGCTGTATGTTTTGTGTATTGAGTAGATTTTTGAGTTGTTGTAATGCATCTTTGGAGTGATGGACTTTTGCACAAAGCAGAAGAAGGCTTAGGGTAGAGGATGGCTGTGTCATCTGTATGCCTTTAAGACATACTTACTTTATAGGCTAAGGCTTGACGCACAAAACTATTAAGAGAAACCCCTGCTTTGAGGGCTTCTTGGTAGGCTTTTTTATGTAGCTCTGGTTCTATGCGTACATTAAAAATACCTTTATAGGTTTTTTGAGGTGTACGACCTAAAATGTGACAAGTTTCTAGGTAATCTTCTACAACAGCATGAAAATTATCTTCAAGTTCTATGGCTGTTGTGGCTTCAAAAGTGACCAAATCATCTATCATTTCTAGTTTTCCAAAAAAACATTTATCTTCAGAAGAGTATTCTATACTTCCTATGTAGCCTTTGTATTCAATCGTGTTAGCCATAACATACTTCCTTTAATTTTATTTGTATTTGTTTGATGAGATAGGTTTTTAGTATATTGTTAGGATGGGGTTTATGTAGGTTTATTAAGTTGTCTTTTTCCTTGTGATAAAACTTAACAGCTGAACCTTTACCTTCCAATTTGATATATCCACAAGAGAATAAAAGCGTTTCTAATGCTTCAAAGGTCAAATCTTTTTTTGGTGGTATCTCTAAAAACTTCTTTAATAATTTTTCTTTTTTACTCATAGATAAATGATACCATAAATCAGTTACATAGTCAAGATAACCCAAATAATACCCAATTTACAGTAAAATACCAAAAACAATAAAGGCTTTTTGGTGTTTCTCTATCAACCTACTTCTGGATACTGCTATAACAGTGATTCTATCTTTTTGTATAATTTTATTTCTAGCTTTAATCCTAAGGGAAAATTGCTTGATGTGGGGTGTGGGGTAGGGATACTCTCTTTGCTTTTGAGCCGTGACTTTGCTTTGGAGACTAGTATCATAGACACACAAGAAAGTATGTTAATGTATGCCAAACATAATTACAAAATAAATGGATTAAAAGCAAAAAGTTATTTGGGTGATTTTCTATTATTTCAGACAGATGAACGCTATGATTATATCATTTCAAATCCTCCTTTTTATGCTGATGGGGTACAGCAAAGTACGCATACCCATCTCAATATTGCTCGTTACGCAGAGCATTTACCCATAGAAGCTTTTATCAAGAGGGTCAAAACATTTTTAAAGCCTAAAGGGTGGTTTATATTTTGTTATGATGCCAAACAGATTGATGTCCTTTTATATCACTTAAAACATAATGCTATCAACCCTGAAAAGATACAATTTGTACATTCCAAAATAGACAAATCATCCAAACTTGTCATAATTTCAGCACGTAATAACTCAAAGTCTATGAGCCATATACTGCCTCCCTTGATAGTATTGGATGAAAATGAAAAGTATACTACTCTGGCACAAAAGGCTTTTGATAAAGCCCAAACAAAAAGTATAAAAGGTGATTTTTAGATGGAATTAATAACGAAAGAACACTATGACTTTAGCTTTGACCCTTCAGCATGTGATGCTTGTGGTGGACATTGTTGTACGGGTGAGAGTGGCTATATTTGGGCAAAATATGATGAGATAGAAAAAATGGCAGACTTTGTTAACCTTTCGATAGAAGAATTTGCTACAATATATCTTAGAAAAGTTAAACATCGCTATTCTCTTATAGAAAAACAGTTAGCACCTAATAATTTTGCATGTATTTTCTTTGATGAGACGATAAAACGCTGTAGTATTTACCCTGTACGACCTTTGCAATGTCGTACATTTCCCTTTTGGGAACAGTTTAAAAATGATGAAGAAGAGGTACGAAAAGAGTGTCCTGGAATCGTATAATATTAACCCTATTACTAAGCATAAATGTATCTACAAGTATACTTTACGCCCAAAAAATATCTATCAGTGAAGATGAGCTTATCATGAGAGGTATCTTATATAATGAGTATAAATCTTATGAAAATAGTTATGAAGTATATAAAGAACTTTTTGACACAACCCAAGCAGAGGTATATCTCTTCAAAGAAGCTACAGCATCACTTTTAGGCGATATCCATATTTTAGATAGTATCAAGCGTCTCAAAATGTGGGATGATAAATACCCAAATACACTAGAGGTAAGACGTTTGCTTATCCCTTTGTATCTTACAGCTAGACAAGTCGAAAATGCCAAAATAGAAGCAGAATTTTTACTAGAATCATCAAATAATGCTTTGGATTTGGATTTAGCTTCTAATACTTTTTTATATGGAGGAGAGTTTGAACGTGCCTTAGTACTATTGAGTAAAATTTATGAAACTGTACCACGAGAAAGCATCCTTATCCGTATGGTAGAGATTATGGATGAACTCACAGGAGAGCGTAAAAAAGCAATACAATTATTAGAAACCCACCGACGTATTAATATTGTGAGTGAAGAAATATATATACGACTTTTAAGACTGTATCAAAAAGAAAAAGATATAGATGGTATCTTAGAAACATACAAAGACATGTATGCACTAGACAATAAAGAAGAATATCTCAATAATATTATTGATGCCTATAGCTATAAACGTGACTTTTCATCTGCTATTGTATTTTTGGAAAAAGAGAAGCGTAAGCCAAAAATTTTGTATGAACTCTATAAAATAAAACAAGATTTCACAAAAGCCATTGATCTGCTGGATATATTGTATAAAAAAGACAATGATGCCAAATGGTTGGCTGAAAAAGGGATACTTCTTTTTGAAAATGCAGAAGATAAAGACGATAAAAAAATGATAAAAAATGTACTATATTATCTTGAAAAGGCTATTGTCTTAGGTAAAGATGATAGTCTTTATCTTAATTATTATGGATATACTTTGATAGAAAAAGAGGTAGATATAAAAAAAGGGATGAAGTTTATTAAAAATGCACTCATGCAACAACCAGACAATACCTATTATCTTGATTCTCTAGCATGGGGACATTATAAATCAGGAGAGTGTTCCGAGGCCTATACACTTATGAAACGTGTGGTAGAAGAAGAGGGATTAGAAGAGATAGAAATTATCAGACATTGGGATGCGATTAGAAAGTGTCAATAACTTTTGATATAATATCAAAAATTATAAAAATATGGAATAAATAATGGCACAAATTTTAGATGAAATTATCAAAAAAACAAAAGCAGATTTAGAAAAACGAAAAGTAGATTTCCCCATGGAATGGTTAGGGCGTTCTTTAGCATTTAATCCCTTTGTCCCTAAGGATGTCAAATCTTCATTACGTTCAACAGAAGAAAATCCCTACCGTATCATCGCAGAAATCAAAAAAGCCAGTCCTTCCAAAGGTATCATTCGTGAAGATTTTGATCCGATGAGTATTGCACAAGACTACGAAAAGGGTGGAGCAGACTCACTTTCTATCTTGACTGAACCACATTTTTTTCAAGGAGATAAAGAGTATCTAGGTATGGTACGTCGTTATGTAAGTCTTCCTCTGCTTAGGAAAGATTTTATTGTAGATAAATATCAAATCTTAGAAGCCCTTGCCTTTGGTGCTGATTATATTTTACTTATTGCTATGGCATTGAGCCGTAAAGAGTTAAAAGAATTACATAATTATGCTTTACATTTGGGATTAGATGTTTTAGTAGAAGTGCATAATAAAACAGACCTCGTGAAGGCTATTTTTGCAGGGGCAGATATTATCGGTATCAATCACCGTAACCTAGAGAGTTTTGAGATGGATATGTCTTTAACTTCAAAACTTATCCCACTTATACCTAATGGTAAAATTATCGTAGCAGAGTCAGGCATTAATGACCATGAAACCCTCATTGAACTCCACAATATTGGGGCAGATGCTTTTTTGGTAGGAGAACACTTCATGCGTCAAAATGATATAACGAAGGCAGTTGAAGTACTCAAATATGGAAAAGCTTTATAAGAAAGAGCGTAAATATAACTATGTAAATCCTAAAAGTTAGATTCATTTGCCTCTATAGATAGGTGCTTTTACCTGCTCTATTTACTTAAAATCTCAATCTGCTATCAAATCTAAGGTATCATAAAAGGCATCGGCTTCTTGGTAGCCATAAAATTTATTTTCTTCTAGTTCTTCGCCATCGGAATCAATAAAGACAAATGAAGGAGGTCCGAAGACTTTGAATTTCTTTTTGAGTTCGGCTATTTTTTCGTCTGATGAATGGCTGATATTGACACTAATTGCGATGTAGTCACTTTTGAGTTTGGCTCGTACACGTGCATCTTGGAATGTGGTCTCTCGTAAATGTTTACACACAGGACAGGTATCAGTATGAAAAAGGATGACCATAGGTTTGCCTTTGGCTATGGCTTCTTCTTTTTTGATTTCATAGGCTATGATATTGCCTACCTCTGTAAAGGGTAAGTCGTCTGAGAGGGTGTTTGTATTTTCTGATCCTAAGACATTGATTGTGGTCTTAGGTAGAGGATGATAGATGTTACTTTGTCCGTATCCTGCACCAATGATGAGTATTGTACCCCATATTAGTAAGACTGTAGCAAAAGCTTTTTGAAGTTTTTGCCATCCTGAACTTTCTGTGTTTAGCCCTTGTGTCGCACCTAGATAGACAGCAATCCCTACAGCATACACCCCCCAAAGGAAGAGTGTATTAATCAGCTCTAAGGTAGAAAATATCTCTATAGCAACACCCAAAAGTAAGACACCAAAGAAGTACTTGATTTTGTCCATCCACATACCAGCTTTAGGGATAAGTACCCCTGCACCAAATCCTAATAAAACAAGAGGTACACCCATACCCAAAGCCAAAGAGAACATGGTTACAGCACCTAAGACGGCATCACTCGTAGCAATAGCCACGGACAAAAATGAGATAAGTACAGGTGATACACATGCACCCAATATCAGTGCTGAAATCATGCCTAGAGCAAAGACCATACCGATATTACCCCCTTTCATCCCCTGAGACTCTGCGTTGAGCCGTGATTGGATAAATGAAGGAAGTTGAATGATAAAAAGCCCGAACATAGAAAGTGCCATAAAGATGAAGACAATAGTCATCGCTCCTATCGCCCATACATTTTGGAAATAAGCTTGTAACTGCTCTCCTGTAGCTCCTGCTAAAGCCCCCATGATAGCATAAGTCACAGCTGTACCCAAGACATAAGAGAGAGCCAAAATAACTGCTTTTGTCTGCGTTACATCTTTGCCTTGTCCTGCGATGATACTAGAGACAATAGGAATCATAGGAAGCACACACGGCGTAAAAGTCAAAAGTACCCCTGATATAAATGCACCAAATACGATACCCAAAGTACTTTGCATACTTGCATCACTTGCCCATATAAAAGTACTGAAAATTAAAAATGATAAAGTCAGCCTCAATAGTTTATTTTGTGTCATAAGTGTATCCTTTGGATGTTTTATACTATAGTATCTAATAGTACATCAAAGTCTATGTATTTTTTGTGTATTGATGATGATACTATTGAGATTTTTAGTGAAATTTGCACAAAGAGTCAACTCCCTTTGACTTTTTGCCAAAGTAGACCTAAAATCTCGTGCCATAAGATATGGCTTTTTCGTAAGGCTTCTACATTAAAAAATCCTAAATAGTTAGGATGGTTGATAGAGGCTAGATGATTGGTAGGGGCAGGGATAGGATGAAGCCCTTCTTGTCTAAAAAATTGTAATGCACGTTGCATGTGAGAGGCAGAAGTGACCAATATAAAAGGGGCATTACCTAAAAGATTTTTAGCAAATAGGGCTTCTTCTTGGGTATCTCGAGGGCTAGAAGCTAGATGTAGATTCTCTGCTTTGACCCCCAATGAAAGGGCTAATATCTTTTGCATTACAGCATGAGGGGTAGGGTCATAGACGCCACTGTATCCAGAGACGATGATAAGAGGAAGGGCATCGAGTTCTCTATAGAGACGTATGCCCTCTGTGAGTCTTACTACAGCTGTTGTGTTAAGTTGAGACGTGATAGGATGTGTGTTATCTGTATGGTGACCATTGCCTAAGACATAGATATATTCTATCTTCTTAGGAGGTGTTTGTAGGGCAGGATAGATATTTTCATAGTCATAAAGCATACTATTGACTAGTGGGTCATAAGAGATAAGAAAAATCCATACAAAAGAGAGAGACAAGATAATTTTAGCACGTACAAATTGGTTTTTATGCAGTAATATCAGACCAATAATAATCAAAATCATGCCCAAAGAAAAAGGCATCATAACAAAAGTAATCATCTTTTTTAGTAAAATATCCATTTATATATCTATACGTCTATGTGCATGGGCTTCAAGCTCCATGACTTGCCATGGAAGCCCTTGTTTCATTAGCTCATCCATAAAAGGGTCAGGGTCAAGCTCTTCCATATTGAAGACTCCTTTGCCTTGCCATTTTTGTTCTAGTATGAGCTTTGCTCCTATCATGGCAGGTACACCCGTAGTATAGCTAACCCCTTGGCTTAAGACTTCTTCGTAGCATTTTTCATGTTGGGTCACTTGATAGATATAGATGGTTTTTTCTTTGCCATCTTTGATGCCTTTGGCAAATATACCTATATTGGTTTTACCAGTGGTACGTTCACCTAGACTAGCAGGGTCAGGGAGTAAAGTAGCCAAAAATTCCATAGGTACAATCTTCATACCTTTGTGTTCTACCTCTTTGATACCTAACATTCCTACATTTTCCAAACATTTCATGTGTGTAAGGTAGCTCTCTCCAAAGGTCATAAAAAAGCGTATGCGTTGAAGCCCTTTGATATGCTTTACCAGTGACTCCATCTCTTCATGGTAGAGCAGATAAGAGTCTTTAGCCCCTATCTCAGGGTAATCCCACACTTGTTTAATCGCCATAGGTTCCGTCTCTATCCACTCCCCATTTTCCCAATATCTACCTTTTGCAGAAACTTCTCGTAGGTTAATCTCAGGGTTAAAATTGGTTGCAAAAGCGTAGCCGTGCTCTCCTGCGTTACAGTCGAGTATATCAATGCTATGTATCTCATCAAAGTAATGTTTTTGAGCATAGGCACAAAAAACATTGGTCACCCCTGGGTCAAATCCAGACCCCAAAAGCCCCATAATCTTTGCTTTTTCAAAGGCTTCATTTCTCTCCCACTGTTCTTTGTACTCAAACTTTGCTGTATCAGGATGTTCATAATTGGCAGTATCTACATAGTCCACCCCACAATGCGTACACGCATCCATGATACTAAGGTCTTGATAAGGCAATGCCACATTGATAACAATATCGACATCTATACGCTCTATCAATGCAATAAGTTCAGGAACGATGTCGGCATCTACACTAGCTGTAGCTATCTTCACAGCTATTTTGGCTTCAATATTTTGAGCAATAGCATCACATTTACGCAGTGTACGACTAGCCAAAGTAATCTCTCCAAATACTTCCACATTCATAGCACATTTAAAAGCCACCACATTACCAACTCCACCAGCACCAATAATTAGGGTTTTTTTAGACATCTTTTTCCTTCTTTTTTAATCATTTTATCATAATCACACCTTAACCTACCATAAATTGAAATAAAGAAGAATGTATTGCCAAACTTATGAGGGCTAAGATGGGTAGAAATAAGATGGTGCTTATGAGGATAAGAGAGGTTACTTCTTTGGGTTTGCAATGATATAAGGAGGCTAGGTTGATATTGGCTACGGCTAGGGGGACGAGCATTTCCATGAGGATAATGCTCTTTATGATGAGTGAGAGATTTGTAAAACTTAGTAGTATGGCTGTGGCTATGGGAATGACTATAAATTTTTGGCTGAGTGTACCGATGAGTAGCTTGGGGTTTATTTTTTTGAGGACTATGCCATGCAAAAAAGTACCCAGTAAAAAGAGTTGCATGACTATCCCTGCGTAGGCGCCCATCTTTAAAAATTCGTAAACTTGTATGTGTAGGGGTATCTCATAAATATTGAGTAGTATAGCGATGATAGAGGCAGGGATGATAGGAATTTTGATGATGTTGAGTAGGGATTCTTTGATACTAAATGAACCACGAGAATAGATATACACACCGATGATATAGACCACAAAGACATTGCTAATATTGATAAGTGTGGTATAGATGACACTTTGTTCTCCAAAGAGAGCAATACCTAAAGGGATGCCAATATTGCCCGTATTGCCTACAAATCCTGCGATAGAAAAGATAGCACGTTCTTTAGCATCTTTGAAAAGGAATCTACCCAAAATGAGGGTAGGGATAAGCAATGCAATAATGATAAGCAGATAGATAAAAACCACACTACCATGCTCTATATGAAGCTTCGCCGTAGAGAAGCCCCAAATCGCAACAAAAGGTTGTAAGAAGTAGACCGATATAAGGGTAAGTGTTTTGGTATGAATCTCTTGTTTGAAGATACGTTTTGCTAGATACCCCAAAAGGATAAAAAGATAAACAAAAAGAATGGTGATAAGGGTAGTTGTCATCGTAATCCTTTAATAAAGTTCTAAAATATCAATGCTAGGAGGGATTAAGAACCGTAAAGGTAAGCCTATCTCTCCTATGCCACTACTGACAAATACTTTTTCATCCTCTATGTGATATAAACCTTGATCCCAAAGAATATCCCCTCGTACAGGTATCATTTTGGGATACAAATAAGGAATACGCACTTGTCCTCCATGGGTATGCCCTGCTAAAGTAAGGTCTGGATAATGGTAGGGCATGTAATCTAGCGTAGTATCTGGATTGTGGGTGAGGACGATGAGGTTATCTTCTTTGCTATAATAATCCAATAAACTCACATCATCATCTCTTGCCCAATGGCTACCTAATCCCAAAAGAGTAATACCGTTGAGTTTTACAGCTTTATTGCTAATAAGATGTACCCCAAACTCTGTCAAAATTTCTTCTAGCTCCTTACGTATCGAAGGACCAGGTCTTTGGCAGTCATGGTTACCTAGTACGGCATACATAGGTATCTTCATCTTGGCAAAAGAAGCAAAAAGCTTTCGCATATCATCAAACTGTGGCTCATAGGTAAAATCCCCTGCGATAAGCAAGGCATCAACCTTGGCTTCTTTGACTTTTGCTAAGGTACGTTCGAGGATAGATGCATCATTATAAATCCCCAAATGTATATCTGATATGAGAGCATACCGAGCCTTAAAGCCTGTGTTTATCTGAGTATGGTTGACAAGGAGTATCTTGGGTTCGATAAATCGTGCATAGATAAACAACAAAGATAAAATTAAAAGTAGTATCCATCGTTTTTTGATAAACCAGTAAAGCAAAGGAAACACCAACCATGAGCCATAATAGATACATAGTTTAAGGGCTAAAATAGGGGTTAATATTTCCATGATATACTCACTTTTTTATTTTGAAGAGTATATCATAACATCGGTGTATTGTCATAGATGTTAATCTAAAGCATAACTTTGTAAAATAAAGGGAATATTTCAATACAAAGAGTCTTTATGCCCCTCAATTTACTCCCTACTGCTACACAAAATATCACAGATACCTTGCGTGATGTGTTTTTGCACGATGACAGCCATAGTGCTTTGGTTATTTACGACTTAGATTCTCCTCTCTCACGTATACTTACACAAGCCTATCGTATTGCTCTTCCCCATGGGACATTTATCAATTTTAATGACAACAAAAGCACAGAGATATTGGCTCAAATTGAAATGCTTCAGGCGAATGATTTTGTGGCATTGGTGCAATCTACTAGCTTTCGACTCTCAGCATTTCGTATCAGAATTGAACTCTTCAAGAAACAAATAAAAGTAGCAGAGCATCCCCATCTAGGGAGAATGCCAAGTGATAAAGAGGTCAATACTTATATCAATGCTTTAGCGTATGATAAAGCATATTACCATCACACAGGACACACGCTCAAAGAGATATTGGCTTCTGCCTCTACGGCTGTGGTTAATAGTGGTAGAGAAAAGCTTTTTTATACAGAAGGATTTGAAACACCCAAAATCAACATTGGAGACTATCGTACACTCAAAAATACAGGAGGACAATTCCCCATAGGAGAAGTATTTACCGAAGCCAAATCACTCAAAAATCTCAACGGAAAAACCAATATCATGGCATTTGGAGATACAAACTACAAAGTCAATATCCCTCCTCATCCCATTACTATTACCATAGAAAATGGGATTCTTACACAAACCCAAAACAGTACCCCTGAATTTGAAGCCGTATTGGCTCTTATCAAATCCGAAGAAGATAGTGTATTGGTTCGAGAACTAGGACTAGGACTCAACCGAGCATTAAGCCCCCAAAATGTCGTCTCAGATATGGGAACATTTGAGCGAATGTGTGGTATCCACCTCTCACTAGGAGCAAAACACGGCATCTATGCCAAAGAAGGACACAAAAGAAACAGTGGCAAATTTCATATAGATGTCATGATAGACACAGACACTTTAGAGATAGATGATAGGGTAGTTTTTGAAGATGGAACGTGGAGGATTTAAAAAATCCCATTTTCCTCTCGCTTACACCTATAATTTTACTTCTTTACCTTAGCACTTAACACCCATAATTCTACTTTTTCAGTGTCTCTTGAGTCTCTTCGTTTTGTTCTTCGTGATGAGGCTCTTACATCTCTTTTTAGGTGTAAATCTTTTCTGAAACGATTGTTTTTTTGTAGTTCTTCTATGATGGGGTGGGTGCTGTTTTCATCGACTACTTGGGCTAGATTTGAAAATATGAGAACGATTTTTCCATCAGGTGCAAGGTGATTTTGGGCTTGTTCAAAAAACCTTGGGAACAACTCTTCTTCATAATACATCGCTTTATCAATACCTTCTTCTAGGGTGTGTTTGGCTAGTAACCATGGAGGATTGAAGACAATTACATCTGCTTTGATGTCACAATTTTCAAATAAATCACCATGGTTGACTGTAATTTTGTCTTCGTAACCTAAGCGTTTACTTTCTTGTGCCACACCGATGACTGCATTTTTATTACTGTCTGTTGAAAAGATATTTTCAAAGCCATTTTGGATTAGCTGAAAAGACAAGATACCAGAGCCTACACCCATGTCGATGGCATTGGTTTTTGCTCCATCATATTTTTTGAGCCATTTATCAAATAATTTTAAGTGGTCAAATCGTGTAGGAAAATATGTACCATAATAGGGTCTAAGTGTCAAATTTAAGGTCTTGATTTCAAGCCCTTTTTGATACCATTGCCATGAGCTGTTCATCCCTTGCATTTCAGGAAAAGAGACATAAAATTCTGAGACATCAGGATATAACAATGTTAACCAACCACTATCAGGAGATTTTTTGACGGTGAGTTTATTGTCTTTTACTTTGAGTAGTAGTCTATGTGAGGCTTTTTTAAATGCCGAACGATAGTCTCTTTGACCTTGAAAGCTTTTGTCTTTGTGTTTAAGTAATAGATTTTTTCTTAATTCATTGAGAACTTGTAATCCATTGCTGTAAAACTCTTCGACAATGACATATTTTCCTGCAATCATGTCGTTTACTGTGGCTTCTGTGTCCATTTTACGGTAAAAGCGTATTGCTTCAATCTCTGTGGTAATAATATTTGGTCTCTCTGCTTGTAAATCTTGATTCATGCTAGGATACTCTTTTCATAGTTTTATTTGATGGTATTATACACTTTTTTATCTCTTTGGGCTATAATGTTTATCTATCTATAGTAAGGAAGAGTATGCAACGCTTTAATGAGATAAAAATAAAATTAGAAAATGAACAAAAAATATGGTTAGTAACTGGCTGTGCAGGGTTTATAGGCTCTAATCTTTTGGAATTTTTACTCCATCACAATCAAAAAGTAGTAGGCTTAGATAACTTTTCTACAGGACATAGGCATAATCTCCATGAAGTCAAAGTGTCTGTGGGTGAGAAAAAATTTAAGAATTTTAGCTTTATAGAAGGAGATATTTCGGATTATAAGACTTGTTTGGATGCTTGTAAAGGCGTGGATATTGTCCTTCATCAAGCAGCATTGGGTTCTGTACCTCGTTCTATAGAAAATCCTATACGCTCTAACAATTCTAATATTACAGGGTTTCTCAATATTCTTACTGCATCAAAAGACTCTGGTATCAAACGTTTTGTGTATGCTAGTTCTAGCTCTGTATATGGGGATTCCAAAGAATTACCCAAAGTAGAAGAATGCATAGGTAAACTCCTCTCTCCTTATGCCGTCACGAAGCTTACAGCCGAACTCTACGGAGGTGTTTTTGCCAAGACCTATGGTATGGAAACCATAGGTTTAAGATATTTCAATGTCTTTGGACGTAGACAAGACCCCAATGGTGCGTACGCAGCAGTCATTCCTAAATGGGTGTCTGCTTTACTCAATAACGAAGAGATATTTATAAATGGAGATGGGGAAACGAGCCGTGACTTTACCTATATAGACAATGTCGTGCAGATGAATATCTTGGCAGGACTTACCGAGAATACAGAAGTGTTTGGAGAAGCCTTTAATGTGGCTGTAGGAGGACGTAATACGCTCAATGAACTCTATAGCTTTATTAATAGTGAATTACAAAAATATGATAAAAATCACACGATAAAAGACGCGATTTACAGAGACTTTAGAGCAGGAGATATTCGCCATTCTAATGCTGATATTTCTAAGGCAAAAAGAATGATGGGATATTACCCAACGCATAGTATAGAAGAGGGGATATCTGAGGCTGTGGGTTGGTATGTGAAGAGTCTAATAAAGTGAAAACAGAAAGTTTTTCTAAACAAGTGCCTAAAAATTTAGTCATTAACATATTTTCTTTTCTAGCAACGGCTGTCATAGGACTTTGGTTAACCCCTTATTTACTCAAAAACTTAGGGATTGTGGCGTATGGTCTGATTCCTTTGGCTATGTTTTTATCTCAGTATGTGAGTATTATTGTCAATTCTATTAATATGTCTATAGGACGATTTTTGTTAATAGCTTTACAAAAAGATGAAATGATAGAAGCCAATAAAATATTTAATACTTCTTTGGTCATTATCGGATTCTTTATTGTCTTACAAGCACTTTTTATGGCGATGATTTTATGGGATATTACTTATTTTTTTACGATTCCTAAAGCGCTTATTATTGATGCTACTTGGCTTTTTGGACTGACTTTTATAGGCTTTTCTATCTCTTTGTTTCGTGCAGTATTTGCAACTTCTTTATTTGCTTATAATCGTTTAGATATATTAAGAATCATTGATATTTTTCAAAATTTAGTACGTGTTGGGAGTATTATTGTTCTTTTTATTTATGATAGCCCCTCGTTAAAATATATAGGTATGGCTAATTTATTGGCATCGTTGGTGGCAACTGTGCCTACATGGTTTTATTTTAAGCAATATACCCCACTATTAAAAGTTAAAATACGATTTTTTTCTAAAGAGAAAGTCAAAGAGCTTTCTAGTATGTCTTTGTGGATACTTATTAATCAAGTAGGGGTTTTACTTTTGGGTAATATTGATTTGTATTTGGTAAATACGCTTTTAGGTGCGAAGGAGACAGGTGAGTATGCGATTGTTTTACAGTTTACGATGATTTTTAAGACTTTTTTGACACTCTTATCTGGGGTATTAACACCTGTAGGGATGATATATTATGCAAATGGAGAAGTTGAAAAATTAAAGGAATTTATTATTTTATCTTCAAAAATTATGGTTATCATTTTTATCGTTCCCTTAAGCTTTATCATCTCATTTTCTTCTAAAATTATATTGTTATGGTTAGGTGATACTTATATTCATCTATCTTCTATCATTTCATTTTCTTTATTATTTTTTATTGTAGCTATCCCTGTCATACCACTTTTTACTATTACTATGGCATATAATAAAGTTAAATTTCCTGCAATAGTAGCTGTAACATTAGGAATATTTAATGTAATATCCATTTATATATTATGTACTTATACAAATATAAATTTATGGGGAATAGTAAGTACAAAACTTATTATAGAGATTATTTTTTCTTTATTTATACTATATTATGTCAGTGATATACTTTCTCTTATGTGGTATAAATTATTTAGGGTATATAGTATAGGAATAGGAATATTCTTTTTAGTATACATGATAATAAAAGTGATTAAAATATATTTTATAGAAAATATATTTGTGATATTTTTAATAATGATAGTATTGGAAATGTTGATGTTGATGTTGATGAGTTTTATTTTATTAGATAAAAAAGAAAGGTATACGATGATGAGAAGATATCCTTATTTTAGATAGATACTAAAATAAATAGTTACATTATTTAAACTTATACTCGTTTCTAAGTAGTAATATGATATTATTCAAATGGATTAGTTATTGAACTAAATTCAAATGAGGAGTTAAAAATGAGAAATGGATTTACAATGATTGAGTTAATTTTTGTAATTGTAATTATAGGAATTTTAGCATCGGTAGCAATACCTAAATTATCGGCAACAAGAGATGATGCCAAAGATGTACAAATTTTGGCCAATGTAAAAACCTGTATAAGTGATATAATAAGTGAATATGCAACTAAAGGACTTACTGTCGCTAATTCTATTGGAGGAATTGACGCATGTCAAAGGAATAGAGAGAGTATTCAATTTACTTATACTACACATGGTATTGGTGCTAATGAAGTAAAACTATATTATAGATTGTCAGGTAGTAATATTTATTATACTAAAGTATTTATCTATTCTGGTAATCTTGTAAGATTGTAATGTCTTTTAAGTGAGTATAGTCTGATAGTTTTAACTTTTTAAAAGTGTGAGCTTGAAGCATTACTTACATAACTCTGCTATAATTTTAACTAAAAAAGTATACATATGAAAAAAAAAGTAAGTTCAGATATTTCTTTAGCTATAGTCATTCCTTTTTATAAAATTTCGTTTTTTGAAGAAACTTTGAATGCATTAGTGAGGCAAAGTAATTCTAACTTTAATATTTATATAGGAGATGACGCTTCTAATTTTTCTCCTTGTAAACTTATTGAGAGATATAGGAATGTCTTAAATATTAAGTATATACGATTTGAAGAAAATTTAGGTTTAAAAAATCTTGTGGCACAATGGCACAGGTGTTTAGAAATGGTAAATAGAGAAGAGTGGGTTTGGATTTTACCTGATGATGATGTCCCCTCTGATAATGTTGTGGAAGAATTTTATAAGGGATTGAGTATCTTCGAAATCTATAATGTAAAGATATTTAGATTTCCATTAAGTATTATTAATAAAGAAGGTAAAGTAACGCATAATTTTAAATTTGAAACATTTCAAATAGAAACAAATATTAGTTTTTATGAAAAAATTGTGAGAAGTAAGGTTATGGCTACTATAGGAGATAATATATTTCATAAAGATAGTTTATTACAATCTGGAAAAATTATTGATTTTCCAAAAGCATGGGGTAGTGATCATGCAACAATTTTATCTACTTCACAAAATGGAACGATATATCCTTTAAATAATGCACATTTATATTTTAGAATGAGTGGAGAAAATATTTCATCAGATATTACAGATGGATTAGTGAAGATAGAGTCTCGTATTCAGTTTGCAAAATGGTTGAAGATGCATGAATATATTTTTGCTTCTAAGCCTAGTAGTATGTTTTATAAATATTTTTACTGGAAGGCAGAACATTATATTTTAGAAGAATGGCTATTTGATATAAGGCTTTTTATAAAATTATATCAATTACGAATTATATGTTTTGAATCTAAGAATATTATACCTATAATAAAAATATTTTTACAACACCTTAAGAGATTTTAATGATAATTAAATATATAATATATAGATTGTTTAATATACAATATTATAGATATTTACGTAAATGAAAACAACTTTACATATAACAAATTGGTATCCTAATAAATGGAATGATGTAGAAGCTACTTTTGTAAGAGAACAATATAGGCTATTTTCCAAGCTAACTGATACTCATTTACTTCATATCGCAGTACGAGATAGTGGAGTCTTTTTTAGATATAAATATATAAAGTACTCAACTATAGAAGAAGGGTATTATATATTAAGCAAAATAAAATCAACGAAAATAATAGAGTTATTGACGACATTTTTGCTTCTATGGGTTTTGTTGAAATCAAAATATAAAAACTATGATATAATACATTTTCATATAGCATATCCTTTACTTAGTTATTACTCTTGGTGGAAAAAAATATTTAAAAAACCTATACTTATTTCTGAACATTTGTCTGCGTATCATTTTAACTTTTATATGCCATGGACAACACGAAAATTAGAGAGAATTAAAAATATTTTTAGACAAGACATTCCTTTGATTACTGTTTCTAAAGCATTACTTCATGATATAGAATATTTTGCAGGAATAACAATATCCTCGTGGATGATTATCCCTAATGTCATTGATAAAGATACTTTTTTTTATAATAAAAAAAATATAAATGATACAATGACTTTTTTTGCAGTCAATCATTGGAGAGAGATAAAAAATCCATTTCCCATGCTTGAAGGTTTTGTTTTACTACATAATAAAGGTATCTCTTTTAAACTTATTTTGGGTGGATATGGAGAACTTGTAAATGAGATGAAAACCTTTCTCTTAGATCAAGGTATGATAGATAAAGTACAATTTATAGGAAAGATGGATAAAAAAGAAATAGCTTCTATCTTGAGTATAAGTGATGGATATTTAATTCCTTCTAGTTATGAGACCTTTTCTGTAGTTTCTGCCCAAGCACTCTGCTGTGGTGTTCCTCTAATTGGTACAAAGCTTTTAGCTATAGAAGAATATGCAGATAGTAGTTCTTATCTTTTTTTAGAAACTAATAGTGCAAATGAATGGATGATAAAGCTATTATATTTTATAGATAATCAATATCTTTATAACCATGAAAAAATTGCATTAGAAGCCAATAGTTATTTGGATAATGAACATATTAACACACTTTATCAAAAAACTATAGAAACATGGTTTATATCAACATGAAAGAAGCACAAATATTAATTATATCACCCGAACCATGGAACGAACACTTTGTATCTAAGCATCACTATGCCATCACTTTAGCCAAACAAGGGATTAAAGTATTTTTCTTAAATCCTCCAGATAATCGTGTAAGTGATATAGATATAAGCGATACAAAATATAAAAACCTTAAGAGTATCACTTCACCTAACGTAGCAAAAGGATTAAGATTTTATCCTAAAGTTTTACGAATCTATAGAGAACAAAAATGGCTTGAAAAATTAGAAAAAAGAATAGGTCAAAAGTTTAATACAATATGGCTTTTTGAAAATTCTCGGTTTTATGATATGGGCTTTGCAGGTACAAGGCTTAAAATATATCATCAAGTAGATTCTAATCAAATTTTTCATCAAAAAGTAGCAAGTAGCTCTGCTGATATTAATTTTTGTACAACAGAGTATATTCATAAGGAATTATGTCTAAATAATCAAAAAACATTTAAAATCTCACATGGTATTAATATGAGTATAGATAAAATGTCTTTAACAGATAATCAAAAAAAGAGATTTTTAATGACATCTAAGAATATTGCTTATATTGGTAATCTTGATATGAAATATATTCATGAAGAATTATTACATGAATTAGTTTTAAATTATCCAAATAGTACTTTTCATTTTATAGGTGCTTATAGTAAAAATGCTAACCTCTATATACTATGTGGAGGATTAAAAAATATTATTTGGTGGGGAAAGGTAGAGAGTAGCTTAATTATAAATATTTTAGAATATATAGATATTACTTTACTTCTGTATAGGGCAGAAGAATATAAAGAGCAGTTAGCAAGTCCACATAAGATACTAGAATATCTCTATAGTACTAAAGTCACAGTAGCCACGTACACCGATGAATACAAAGACAAGCGACATTTATTAGAAATGGTTGATAGCTCAGATGAATATTTAGAGAAGTTTCAAGAAGTCATAGAAAACTTAGCATTTTATAATTCAAAAGAGAAACAAGCCAAACGTAGAGCTTTTGCAAAAGAACATAGTTATGAAAAGCAATTAGAAAAGATATTTAAATATTTAAAATGCTATAATATAAGACTTTAAAAAAGAGACGATATGCAACAAAAACCTAAAATTATCATTTTCCTCTACAACCGACTCTTTGACCCACTTATTCAATCAAATTTTTGGCTTTATATTCAAGACTTTTTAGACAATGAAGAGACAGCTTATACCTTTCATCTTGTTACTTATGAAAATCCGAAATTTCCTTTGAGTCAAGAAGAAAAAGCTTTAGTAGAAAAATGGAAGATCCAAGGCTTAGAGTGGACAAGCCTAAGATGGCATCAAGGCTCAGGGCTTAAAGAGAAGTTTATTGACCTTTTTAATGGATTTAGGCTAGTCACTAGGCTTCGTTTTCAAGGCTTTAATCATATTATGACACTGGGTTCTGTAGCAGGAACTTATGCCTATATGTATGCCGTTGTGTTACGTTTAAAACTCTTTTTGTATCAGTTTGAGCCTCATAGTGAGTATGCTGTAGATAATGGTATGTGGTATAAAGAGAGTACGCAGTATAAAATCTCTCATTATTTAGAAAAGAAATCAGCCTTATATGCGAGGACTATTGCTTCTGGAACAGTATTTATGGAAGAGAGAATAAAAAATATTTGGAAGTCAAAAGCAGACTTTATACGCATACCTACGGTGGCTAATGATAAAAAGTTTCTGTTTAATCAAGCCCTAAGAGATAAAACAAGAAAAGACTTAGGACTAGACGATGATACATGGCTACTCTATTACCCAGGGAAGTTTGGAGATTTATATTATAAAGAAGCGTTTGCATGGATGTATAAATGGCTCAAAGAAGAAGAACTACGGCTTCATTTGCTCATAGTAACCCCTCATAGCGATGATGAGGTTAGAGATATTTTTGAATCTGCTAGTGTGTTATCTAAAGACTATACTATCGTCCATAGTTCTTATGAGGAGATACATAAATATCATTTCGCCTCAGATTTTGCGATTATTTCTGTACCATCAGGAGAGTCAAAAAAGTTTATTTCTAATATTAAAGTAGGAGAATATCTTTGTGCAGGATTGCCATTTTTGATTACCAAAGGGGTATCAGAAGATTATATTTACGCGACTGAAAAAGATGTAGGAGTAGTGGTAGATGATTTTGTGAAAGAAGATATTAAAAAGGCTTGGCAAGAAATCAAAGCATATTTAGAACGCGATAAAAAAGCATTGCGAGAGTATTGTAGAGAAGTAGGTCTAGCGTATAGAGGTTTTGAGGTTTTGAATGTGAAGTTTAAGATAGCACTTGATAGTTTAACCAATCTTAAAAACTTCAAGGAATAATAATGCATAAAATTTTTAACAGAATAAGAGATTTATTGTGTCATATGGGATTACATATTAGTAAATGCTTAACGATTAAAAGGCTTGTACATACATCAAAAGAGTATAATCAATTATCTTCAAATCTATCTTTCTTAAAATATATTAAAGAAGATAAATTAAAAGAATCATTAACTGTGATAGAATCATTAAAATCTCAAATTCAGCAAGATTTATTTGTATTATTAATACATAATTTTAAGAAGAATGGTTATTTTGTAGATTTTGGAGGAACGAATGGCGTTTATATGAATAATAGTTGGATATTAGAAAAAAATTTTGGATGGAAAGGGATTGTTGCTGAACCAGCTAGAGTATGGCATAGGACTTTATTAAAAAATAGGTTATGTCATATATCTAAAAAATGTGTATGGAAAGAATCAGGAAAAAGTATTGTATTTAATGAGACGAAAGAAGGAGGCTATTCAACTATTGATTCCTATTCATTTAGTGACAATCATGCGAAATTAAGAAAAAATGGTAAACAGTATACAGTAGAAACCATTTCATTAAATGATTTATTAGCATTATATTCAGCACCTCATACAATAGACTATTTGAGTATTGATACAGAAGGAAGTGAATATGATATTTTAGTAGATTTTAATTTTAATAAATGGAATATTGCAGTGATTACTGTAGAACATAATTATACAGATAAACGAGAACAATTAAAGGTATTACTGGAATCAAAAGGATTTATACGCGTTTTATCTAGTATCTCTCAATTTGATGATTGGTATATAAAGCCTAATTTATTACAAAACTTTAACAATACTTTTATTTCAAAAGTAAAGGAGAATATCTTATGAAACGCATTATTTCTTTAACATCAATTCCACCTCGATTTCCATTTTTAAAGAAATCATTAGAAACACTTTTATCTCAAGAATCTGTTGACGAAGTTCGCTTATATATTCCAAAAAAATATCGACGGTTTCCCTTATATGATGGGGTATTACCTGATGTTCCTAAAGGGGTGACCTTGTGTATTGTTGATGAAGACTTTGGACCCGCAACAAAAATACTTCCTGCATGTAAAGATTTTAGAGGAGAAAATGTTCAAATATTATTTTGTGATGATGATGCTGTTTTTCCAAAAGGTTGGGCAAAAAAATTATTTGATATTCAAGAGAATAGATCAATTGAAGCTGTTGCTGTATGGGGACGACCTATTGGAGATTATATTTCTAATGAAGTAGTGTCTTTTCATGGTAGATATGCCAAACAAATAAAAATTCAACATGATATACAATATAGATTAGGTAGAGTTTTAGAAAAGTTATTTGGATATATACCACTTAAAAAACCTATGATAGTATCTGGATATGTAGATGTTTTTTTTGGTGTGTGTGGAGTGGTAGTAAAGCCGATATTTTTTGATAGTGAGGCATTTGATATTCCTAATGAGGCTTGGGCTGTAGATGATATTTGGTTATCTGCATATCTTGCTAAAAAGAATATTCCTATTTATTCTCCTTGGCGTTTATCTTGTCCACATTCAAGTGAATCGGCGAATGTAGAGTCTCTTTTAACTTTAGAAGTTGAAGGAAAGAAAAGACAAGAATTAAATGCTAAAGCAGCAGCATATTGTCAAAATAAATATAAAATTTGGAAGTAATATTATCTTATTCATATGTGTTATTAGGTAATAGTGAGCTTAACTATTAAGAAAAGGAGAAATAAAAATGAGTATATTTGATTTTAGTGAAACAAACTTTTCTTGGCAACGACCTTTAGGAAGTTATTTAAAAATTCAAAAATTATACAGTATAATTATTCGCAATAAAAAGTATCAAATTAATAAAAGTTTAAAGTTAAAAAAGAAATTTTTAAATGTAGGATGTGGTCCTAACCCTAAGGATAATTTTATTAACCTTGATTATCTATGGAGATTAAAGGTAGATATCTGTTGGGATATTACAAGAGGTATTCCTTTTGAAGATAATACTTTTGAGGGGATTTATACTGAACATTGTTTAGAACATATTACTTTTACTGAATGTGAGAAAGTATTAGAAGAGTTTTATCGTGTTTTAACACCAAAAGCAATTGTTCGTATTATTGTGCCTGATGCAGAATTATATTTAGATTTATATGAACGCAGTAAAAGAGGGGAAGATGTCAAGTTTCCTTATATTTCTAATGATAAAAACTTTACTCCTATGATGGCAGTCAATAAAATTTTTAGGGATTATGGGCATTTATTCCTTTATGATTCAATGACTTTGACAATGTTATTAAAAAAAGTTGGTTTTGTTAATATTAAGCAAGAATCTTATATGCAGGGAAAATGTAACACATTATTAATTGATACTGAATCAAGAAAGATTGAATCATTATATATTGAAGCAGAAAAGTAAAGTAATGGAGGATGATTAGATGGAATATATAACTTCTTGTTTTGTATGTAATTCAGTATATATAAATGATTTAAAAGGTTTTGAATCAGTTTATTTATGTAAATGTAACACTTGTGGTCTTATTTTTGATAAACGTATTCCTACGGAGAGAGAACTTTATGAACATTATAAAATATATGCCTATACATCTTTAAAACCTCTTTCTCTTCAAACTCGTAAAAGTTATCATCATTTATTAGATGAATTTGAAATCTATCGAAGATATGGAAATATTTTAGATATAGGGTGTGGACAAGGGGATTTTTTGGTTGAAGCACAAAAAAGAGGTTGGAATGTATATGGTACGGAATTTTCTCAATCTGCTGTAAGTCTTTGTGAATCTCGAGGAATTATGATGTATCAAGGAGAATTAAATGATACAATTTTTAAAAATATTTCTTTTGATGTCATCACCTCTTTTGAAGTGATTGAACATATTAATACACCTCATAAATTGATGTTGATTGTCGATACAAAGTTACGAAAAGAGGGCTTGTTTTATTGTACAACCCCTAATTTTAATGCTTTATTACGATTTTTTGAAAAATCTCAATTTAAGATGATTGGTTATCCTGAGCATATTTCATTTTATACAAAAAAATCTTTGGTTTATTTGGGTAATATGTATGGATTTAAAGTTTTAAAGGTATTAAGTACAGGTATTGATATAGAACGATTGTTAAGTGTGTTTCCTAAAAAGAAACAAGTTTCAAGTAATAGTAAGGTTATAATGAAGAAGAGTAATGAAAATATACGAAATTTAACGGGAGAAAATTACTTCTTTGCTATGATTAAACGTTTTATTAATTGGGGACTTACCTTTTTTAATAAAGGGGATACAGTTAAAATATATTGGATAAAGAAATAAAATGTACAAGGTATCAACTCATGGAATGTAAAATTTGTAATTATACAAGCAATAATAACTATCTAATGGTTAGAGAAATGATGTTAAAGACAGAAGAGGTATTTCAATATTTAAAATGTGAAAAATGTCATACACTTTCGTTATTAGAAGTGCCTCAGGATATGGCTCAATATTATCCAAAACATTATTATTCATATAATGGTAGTATTCCTAAAAATAGTACTTTAGAGCCATTAAAATATTTGTTACGATGTTCAGCTATGCGAGGACGCTTAGGCTGTGGTAATATAGTAGATACACTGGTGAGTAAACTCAAACAAACTGCTTATATATGGCTAAAAAATGATATGATAGATGTAGAGTCTCATATTTTAGATGTAGGATGTGGTAATGGTTTTTTACTAAAAGATATGCAGAAGTATGGGTTTAAGCATTTAATTGGTATTGATCTCTATGCAAAAGAAGAAATCTATGAAAAAAATTTACATATTTTAAAAAAAGATATAACTATTTTAGATAAAAATCAATATGACCTTATTATGTATCATCACTCTTTTGAACATATCATTAACCCTCATCAAGAATTAAATTTACTGTATAATAAATTAAAAGATGGAGGTACATTGCTTATTCGGATACCTTTATGTGACTCTTATGCTTTTAGAAAATATCAAGAATATTGGGTACAGTTAGATGCACCTAGACATATTTTTTTACATACAATAAAAAGTATGCACCTTTTAGCTAAAAGGCATCATTTTAGAATAGATGATATTGTTTATGATTCTACGAGTTTTCAATTTACAGGCAGTGAATGTTATCTTCAAAATTTATCTATGGGAGAATATAGTAAAATTTTTACTTCGAAAGAATTAAAAATTTTAGATAAAAAATCTAAAGAGTTGAATAATTTACATGATGGTGATAGTGCATGTTTTTATTTAAAAAAAATGGAAAAAAATGCTAAACACTAAACAAATCCTCATCACAGGAGGCACAGGGTCTTTTGGTCATGCTTTTGTGGCTTATATCTTAAAACACTATAAAGAAGTAAAACGCATTGTCATTTTTTCAAGAGATGAGCAAAAACAATTTGAAATGGCAAAAGCATTTTCTCCTAGTTACTATCCTATAGAGTATATTTTAGGAGATGTACGAGATAAAGTCCAACTTTATAGAGCAATGAAACATATAGATATAGTCATTCATTCAGCAGCGATGAAGCATGTCGGAGCGTCTGAACAAAATCCTATGGAGTGCGTAAAGACCAATATCTTAGGAAGCCAAAATCTTATAGATGTAGCTTTTGAGAGAGAAGTGAAGCAAGTAATTGCCCTCTCTACGGATAAGTCAGCCAATCCTATTAATGTCTATGGTGCATCTAAACTTATCTTGGAAAAACTCTTTATTGAAGCTGATACTAAAAAAAGAGGGCAAGAGATACAGTTTTCTGTACTGCGTTATGGCAATATATTTGGGAGTAAAGGTTCGGTAATTCCTTTTTTTATGAAGCAAAAAGCTAAAGGAATCTTATCTATTACCGATGAGAATATGACAAGATTTTCTATCACCATGCAAGAGAGCATTGATTTGCTATTGTTTGCTCTTTCTAAAGGTTGGGGAGGAGAAATTATTATGCCTAAAGCCCCTTCTTATAATATTATGGATATTGCTAAAGCCATCGCACCTAAAGCTAAGTATGAGATGATTGGTACACGCCAAGCAGAGAAACTGGATGAGCTGATGTATTCTGCTTTGGAATCTTATCATACGGTAGAAAGAGAGGGTGTTTATGTGCTTTGTCCTAGTCATGGAGTATGGGATAAAGAGGAATATATCACTCAAACAAATGCTATAATGGTAGAAAAAGGGCTAGAATATAACTCTAAAGACAATGAAGACTTTTTATCTATAGAAGAGATTAGGCAGTTAATTAAAGAAGAAGTAATTTCTAAATGAAAAACTATAATCCTATCGTATCTATTATTATTCCTGTGTATAATACAGAGAAATATATAGCCGAAGCCATAGAATCTGTCTTAAATCAAACCTTTGAATCATGGGAACTTTTGATTATTAACGATGGTAGTACAGATGATACAGCAAAAATATTAGCGATTTTTGAAGATGAAAGAATAACTATACTCACCCAAGAGAATAAAGGGGTAAGTGTTGCTCGTAATAGGGGTTTAGCATTAGCAAAAGGAGAGTATATTACTTTTTTGGATGCTGATGATGCACTTCCTTCTTATGCATTGGAAAAGAGAGTCACCTACTTAGAAAGGAATATTGACGTAGATATAGTTCATGGTAAGGTGAGTATTAGAGATAGACATTTAACAGATGAACTTAGAAGTTATGAGCCTTTTGCGATGGATAATGTATTTAAGAACACATTGCATTTAGATAAAAATATGTTTTTTAATCCAAATTATATGATACGAAAAAAGAGTCTTGGTAGAGTGGAGTTTCAAGAAGGCATGACACATGCAGAAGATATAGTATTTTTATTACGCTTATCTTCCCAAAAGATGGTTTTTCACTCTATTGCTTTGCCTATGTATTATTATAGAGTATCTGAGACTTCAGCTATGAGTAATATGCAAGGCTGGAGACAAGGATATTTAGATTTATTGTATCATATAAAATCTATAGATTCTATTTATTACAGAGATACCATTATCATGAGAATAAAGATTGCAAAGATGTTAGTATTATGGCATATTAAGAATAAATACTTTTTGGGATTACTGGATGTATTTAGAGTATTTAAATAGATGATGAGGAAAATTAATGATAATTACAGCTTTTATAAATAATTGCCCTATACAATTGGCATTAGTTAATAGAATAAGGCAAAAATTAATACTTGATAAAGTGTTTTGTGCTAAAAATATTATTAAAGATAAAAAGAGAACTTTATTATATTTTAGTAAAAGGCTAATACGATTTCCTTTTGAACTTTCTTTTCGTATGGCTTGGAATGAACTCAAAAAAACCTATTTACAAGAATATACTAAGGCTAAAAATAAAATAACAGTTACTATGGTCAGTAATATCAATGATAGAGTAATTTTAGAGTATATAAAAAATTCTAAACCTTCCTTGATTATTGTTTCTGCTACAACGCTTATTCAAAAAGAGATTATTGATGAGGCAAAAAAAATAGATTGCTTAATCTTGAATCTTCATACGGGTATCTCCCCATATGTTAAAGGTGGACCTAATTGTACGAATTGGTGTTTAGCAACTAACAATTATTTAATTGGAAATACCGTGATGCGTCTTGATGAAGGGATTGACTCTGGAAATATTATCGCAACAGAACAGACCACGCTACAGGGGAATGAAACTTTGTTTGCATTACATCATAAAGTGATGGAACATGGATTTGAGTTGTATCTTAAAGTGATACTTTGTTATGTCCTAGAACAAAGGGAGTTAAAGGCTATTCCACAAGATAGGATTACCGAGCATGGACAAGTATTTTATACTAAAGAATGGACTATTTCAAAAGTAATTCGAGCCTATTATAATTATATATTTTTCTATCAAAAAGGTATACAAACTTTTGTATTAAAAGATAGTATACAATTATTTCCGTTTATCTGTAAAGAGGGATAGACTAAGTCATGTTAAACAAAAAAATCTATAAAAAGTTATTTTTTACACTCTTAGAGATACTAAATACAAAGAAGCAATATCTAAAGAATATTAAGCAAAATAATAATTTAATAGTTTTAAATTTACATAGGGTTTCTGAGGATAGTAATCCTTTTTATCCCTCTTTACATCCTACACTTTTTGAAGAACTTTTAAAATTTATTAGCCAACATTTTAATGTGATTACTTTTGGTGAAATTGAAGCTTATAAGAATAGTGATAAACCCAATCTTATTCTCTCTTTTGATGATGGATTTTATGATTTTTTAGAGTATGCAATGCCTTTGATGAAGAAATACCATATACAAGCAAATTTAAATATTATTCCTTTATGCTTAGAAACGCAACAACCTATATGGGATGTAATGTTGGGAGATGTATTAAATCAAGTACCTATGATTGTTATTAATCATTTAAAGTTTTTAGGTTTTAGTATGAAACTTACTTTAGAGAATCAAAGTAGTTATGCTTTAGCATTGATTGCCTATTTGAAATCTAAACCTCAAAAAGAGCGTCAAAAAATATGGAAAATATTTGAAGATTTAATTCAAGAATATAATGTTGTTATAACAAAAATATTAAGTAAAAAAGATATTATTGAAATATTTAAAATCCATGAAATAGGTGTACACTCTTATTCTCATGAATCTATGGGTATAGAATCCCAAGTATATTTTGAAAATGATTTTTTAAAGTGTCAAAAATATTTTCAAAATATACTACTCTTACCATTAGATATTTATGCTTTTCCTAATGGCAGTTATGAAGCCTACCAACTAGACTTTTTAAGACAAAATCATATAAAACATATCTTATTAGTGAATGAAGAATATGCTAATTATGATAGTCATACTTATAATAGATTTACATTTTATGGAGATTCAATAAGTGAAATTAAAATGAGAGCTTTGGGATGGACACGATGACCCTCCTCGCCCTCACAAAATACTCAAAAGCAGGAGCATCTAGCCGTTATCGTTTCTATAATTATCAAAAGTATTTCAAAAAAGAGGGAATAACTATGACTATTTCTCCTTTATTAACTCAAAAGTATTTAGAAAGCACCAATAAGTATAACAAAATACTTATTATATGTTTGGCATATCTAAAGAGGTTTTTTCTAATAGTAAATATTTTAATAAAACCTAAAAAATATGATGTGCTTTTAATAGAATATGAGTTATTTCCCTATGTCCCTGCATGGTTTGAATTTCTTTTGTCTAAGCGAGGGATAAACTATAGTGTAGATTATGATGATGCTATTTTTCATAAGTATGATAAGCATATTTTACTTAAAAATAAAATAGCTAAAGTCATGCGATATGCTGATAAGGTAATTGTTTGTAATGCTTATTTAGAAGAGTATGCTAGAAAGCATAATCAAAATATTTTTATGATTCCTACGGTAGTACTTTTAGATAAATATAAAGAAGCAATCCAAGAAAAAAAATATTTAAAGCATCATTCTTTTGTCATTGGTTGGATAGGTTCTAGGACGACTAGCCCTTATATACTTGAAATACTTTTTATTTTAGAATTATTTATGAAAAAATATGATGATGTTGTCTTGCATCTTGTTGGGTTTGATGTGCTTTTATTAAAAAATAAAACGCCTAAGATAAAAGTAATTCCTTGGAATCAAAATACAGAAATAGAAGAAATTTTAAATTTTGATATAGGTATTATGCCTTTAAGAGATGATGCTTGGGCTAGGGGAAAGTGTGCCTTTAAACTTATACAATATATGTCTGCCAAAAAGCCAGTGATTGCATCGAATGTGGGTATGAATTGTTCCTTGGTAGAGGAGGGGATTAATGGCTATACTGTTTCTTCTGATGAAGCTTGGTTTGAAGCCTTGGAAAAACTCTATAAAGATAAAAGTCTAAGAGAAAGAATGGCGAAGAATAACTTCGCTAAAATAGAAAAATCTTATAATCATGCTATTCATGCAAAATATTATAGTCAAATTTTAAAAGGAATATAGATGTTTATTTATATATTCATGTATCTTATCGCCTCCTTTTCAGCCATTTCTATTTCAGGACGACAAACGATTCGTTCTAGTACGATTGTATGGACTGTGACGGGTATATTTTTGACTATAATCATTGGTTGGCGACATCATGTAGGAGGAGATTGGAATAATTATCTTAGACGCTTTAATGCTATTAGTGATTTTTCTTTTAGCCAAACCATGGAACAATCAGATGTAGGCTATCAGTTTTTGGTCTATTGGATGAATGCTTGGGGTTTTGAAATATATGCTGTGAATTTTCTTTCAGCCATACTTTTTGTGACAGGGCTTATTGTCTTTTTGCGTAGAGAACTCAATCCTTGGTTGGGGCTTACAGTAGCTATTCCTTATCTTATTATCGTTGTGTCTATGGGATATACGCGTCAAGGGGTGGCTGTTGGGCTTGTGATGTGGGCTTTGGCTTCTTTGAATAGGAGAAAATTTCTCCAATTTTTATTTTTCATCCTTTTGGCTGTTTCTTTTCATAAATCTGCGATTTTGATGATAGCTTTTGGGATATTTTCTCATGGCAAAGGCAAACTCTTGAAGTTTCTTGCTGTACTTGTCGCAGGGATAGGAATATGGCTTTCTTTTGTAGAAACAGATTCTTCTGCTTTATGGAAAAACTATGTCGAAGCAGAAATGCAATCTCAAGGGGCATTGATACGGGTTGTACTTAATGCTATTCCTGCGATATTACTCTTGCTTTACCGTAAACAATGGAAACGATATTTTAATGATTATACGCTTTGGTTTATGGTAGCTTGGGCTTCTTTGGCTAGTCTTATTGCTGTAAATTTCGCTTCAACGGCAGTCGATAGAATGGCTTTATATTTTATTCCTATTCAGATAGTCGTCTATGCAAGATTGCCTTTCTTGGCGAAAAATACCCTTTCTCCCAAAGTGACGAGTACGCTTATCGTCGTATTTTATGCGTTTATTTTACTTGTTTGGCTCAATTTTGCTGTCAATGCTAGATATTGGGTGCCTTATCATCATATGTTCTTTTTGGACTTGTTTTAGATGTGTGGTATTGTAGGGTTTTTGGGACAAAATAAGCAAGAACAGACACTTGAAGCCATGTTAGAAATCCAAGCCCATAGAGGAAGAGATGATAGAGGTATTTCTATACAAAAACTTGCGAATACTTATGTACATTTAGGACATAATCGTCTCTCTATTCAAGATACTAGTAATGATGGACATCAACCTTTTATTTCTACTTGTGGAGACTATAGCATCGTATTTAATGGGGAAGTTTATAACTTTAAAAGCATTCGCAAAGACTTAGAAACCTTAGGACATCAGTTTATTTCAAACAGCGATACCGAAGTCATTCTCTATGCTTATAAAGCCTGGGGTATAGCGTGTTTGGAGAAGTTTATCGGTATGTTTGCTTTGAGTTTATTGGACAAAAAAAAGAATACACTCTATTTAGTCCGTGATAGAGCAGGGGTGAAGCCTTTGTATTATTATACTTATGAAGATACTTTTATTTTCTCTTCGGAGATTAAATCTTTTCATGAGCATCAGGACTTTAAAAAAATCTTACATAAAGAAGTCTTGCCGTATTATTTTCAGATGGGATATATTCCTGCTCCTCATAGTATTTTCAAAAACCTCTATAAAGTAGAAGCAGGGCATTATCTTTCTTATGATTTAGAAAAACATACTTATAATAATACTTGCTATTGGTCAGTAGATAATGCGTATAAAAAAGAGAAGTTTGATAAGAGTGAGAGTGAGGTACTTAATGATTTAGAAAATCTTCTTGAAGATGCTATCTCTTTGCGTATGGTCTCCGATGTGCCTGTAGGGGTATTTTTGTCTGGAGGATATGATTCTTCTTTGGTTACAGCACTTTTGAGTAAAAAGCACAAAGATTTACATACTTTTACTATAGGCTTTAAAGACAAGCGTTACAACGAAGCCAAACACGCCAAAGAAATAGCTTCTTATCTAGGTACAAAACACGAAGAGTATTATCTTTCCTCAAAAGAGCTTTTATCCCAAGTAGCGTTGTTGCCTTTTTATTATGATGAACCTTTTGGAGACAGTTCTGCTTTACCCACGATGTGCCTCTCACAAATGGCAAGTAAACGCGTCAAAGTAGCACTTTCTTCAGATGGAGGAGATGAGGTTTTTTGTGGTTATTCTAAGTATTTCTTTTTAGAAAAGTTTTCTAGCATATTTCGCTCAAAATACAAAAAAATACTTTTACAAAATACCCTAAATAGTATCTCTTCTAAACACATTGCACAAGTAAACACACTTCTACCCAAAAAATATCAACAAAGTAATATCGAAGACAAATATCATAAATTTCAAAGGGCATTTAATGCTGAGAATATTTCTCAAATGTTTGTAGAAGCTTCTTCACCCGTAAGTGCTAAAGAGGTCAAAAAATTGCTTCATAGTGCGTTTGATAGAAAATATTTTGAGAAATTTAAGCACAAAGACCAAGAACATCTTTTAAATAATATGATGAGAATAGACTATCAAACCTTTATGAGTGATGATGTTCTCACTAAAGTAGATAGAGCGACGATGTCTGCGAGTATAGAAGGGCGAGAACCTCTACTTGACCACCGACTATTAGAATATATGGCAAGAGTCCCTACAGCACTAAAATACAAAAACAAAGAAGGTAAATATTTATCAAGGCAAATCCTATACAAACACATTCCCCCCTCTCTCATAGACAAACCCAAAGCAGGATTTCAAGTGCCTTTGCAAGAGTGGCTCACAAATGATTTAAAATATCTTGTTGAAAAATACTTAGATGTGCGTAAAATAGATGATGAAATATTTGATATAAAAGAGATAGAACGCATCAAAAAAGCACTCTTTTTGGGTGATGTGAGAGAGGTGAATAAAGTGTGGTTTATTTTGTCGTATGAGATGTGGAAGGAGAGATGGTTTGATTAAAAAACAGCCTAAACCCCTAGCCATCACCCTAAACACTTCATGGAATATCTACAATTTCCGTATAGGTTTATTAAAAGCCTTAGAAAAAGAAGGCTACAAAATCATAGTCATTGCTCCAAGAGATGCCTATTCAAGTAAATTAGAAGCTTTGGGCTTTGAATATCATGAGATTAAGATGAATAATAAAGGTACAAATCCCTTAGAAGAGTTAAGGCTTTTATGGGATTTTTATTGGCTTTATAAGAAGTTGAAGCCTGATGTTGTTTTGCATTATACGATTAAGCCTAATATTTATGGTTCTATTGCAGGGCGTTGGTTGAATATCCCTATGATTTCTAATATCTCTGGTTTGGGTACAGTCTTTTTAGATGATGCTTTTTCGTCCAAGGTAGCACGATGGCTTTATAAGGTGGCATTAAAACGCGTAGATAAAGTCTTTTTTCAAAATGCTGATGATAGGGCATTATTTACTAGATTAGATTTAGTAGATGTGTCTAAAACGGATGTATTGGCAGGGTCTGGGATAGATACGCAGAAGTTTAGCCCTATAGAAAGTCCTGTGAATAAGAGAATGACTTTTTTGTTTATTGCAAGATTGCTTAGGGATAAAGGATTAGTAGAATATGTTGAAGCCTCAAAAATGATGCAAGAAAAATATAGTGTGAAGTGTCAAATATTAGGGGCATATTATCCTAATAATCCTACAGCTATTGATGAAAATATGATGCAAACATGGGAAAAAGAGGGCTATGTAGAATATTTGGGTGTGAGTGATGAGGTGGCTTTACTTATTAGCAAGACTGATTGTGTGGTCTTGCCTTCTTATCGTGAAGGACTCTCTCGTGTCTTGCTAGAATCTGCTTCTATGGCAAAGCCACTTATTACGACAAATGTAGCAGGGTGTAAAGAGGTGGTAGATGATGGAATAAATGGTTATCTCTGCGAAGTGAAAAATAGCTATTCTCTTTTTGTCTCTATGGAAAAGATGTATGATTTAAGTCATGCCCAAAGAGAAGAAATGGGAAGAAAAGGACGAGAAAAAGTGATGAAAGTCTTTGATGAGAAGTTGGTGATTGAGAAGTATGAGGAGGAGCTAGATAGAATCACGTAACCTTTTCACCTATGAGTCACATCTGCCATTCAATTATATCTTTATAAAAGAATTTTTTATCTATAATATAGTATCCCTATACTCCAAGGAGTTCATTATGCAAAAAAATTCTATATGGCGATGGTTGTTGCTGTTTTCTTTATTTCCTATGTTACTATTGGCGAAGACTACATTTGTGACGAGTATTTTACCTAATAATACACAAAATTCTGTAAGTATTTGTGCTACGATGAAGGATTATTCTTATAATAATAGTAGCAACAAAAGTGTGATGAAGACGTATGTAAAGATAGTTCCAAATCATTCGTTTACTACGTCATGGTCATACCGTAGGCTTTGTATTGATGGTCTTAAGCCCAATACTTCTTATACGATTAACTTGTATAAAGATATGCCTTTAGGAGCAAATACGCTTGATAAAGATTATCGCTTTGAGAGTAAGACTACAAACTATGCACCGAGTGTAAGCTTTCCTGAAGAGGGGTATATCTTGCCTACAAAAGGTGAGATTACTATCCCTGTGGAGACTACAAATCTTGGGCAGTTATCGGTCTCTTTGTATAGGATTAATAGTCGTAATCTTATCAAAAGTATCAATAAATATGGCTTGTTTCGTACGATTAGTAGCTACTCTTTGGAGGATATAGAAAATAAAAATGGCTATCTCTTGTGGGAAAAAACGCTTAATCTTGGAGAAAAAACACCCAATATTAGTAAACTTACAGCTATTCCTGTAGGGGATTTTTTACAAAATCGTAAAGCAGGGGTGTATATTTTATTTGCTCAGATGCTTGATGAAAAGGGCAAAGAGATTTATGATTATGATAGTCCTACACAGTGGTTTATGGTTTCTGATATTGGACTCTATACGCTTAAATCTAGCAAAGGTTTGGATGTCTTGACCAAAGCACTCTCTACAGCCAAGCCTTATAATGATGTACGCCTAGAGCTTATCTCGAAAAATAATGAGATACTAGATACGGTAACAAGCAAAGATGGACATGCCTTTTTTCCTGCTTCTGTGTTGCGTGGAGAGAAAGGACTCAAAGCCAAGGCAATTTATGCCTATGGGGCAAATGATGACTTTTCTGTACTAGACCTCTCTAAACCAGCTCATGACCTAAGTGATAGAGGTGTCTCAGGTAGAGAAAACTTAGGAGAGTATGGGGCATTTATCTATAGCAATAGAGATATATTTAGACCCTCTGAGTCTATTACTTTTCATGCTTTGCTTAGAGACCAATTGGGCAAAGCAAAATCAGGACTAAATCTATCGGTGAAGGTATTTGATGCTAGAGGGGTAGAAGTCTATTCAAAGCAGTTAAGTACAGATACTTTAGGACATTTAAGTGACACCTTAGAGATAGCAGAATCAGCCAGTACAGGTAAATGGAGAGTGGCTGTATACGCAGGAGCAAAGACCCCTATAGGGACGTACCACTTTTTAGTAGAAGACTTTGTACCTCCTAAGATAAAGCTAGAAGTCCAAAAGATAGAAAAACAGCTCAAACCCAAAGAAGAGGGTACTATAGGCTTAGTTGCTAAGTATCTTAATGGTGAAGTTTTCCCTCATGCACAAGTAGAAGTTAGCACGATTATACACAAAAGTAAATACTTAGAAAAAGCATATAAAGAGTATCTTTTTGGCAATATCAAAGAACGTTTTGGAAGTAAAAATTTAACTCCTCTTCGCTATGAAACCGATGAAAATGGTGTATTGTCCTTGCCTTTTAAGATAGAAAAGTCTTATGCCACTTCTTTTCCTCTTTCTGCGCATATTGATATAGCTGTGAGTGAGCTAGGAGGTCGTCCTCTACACCATGTGATAGAACAAGGTTTTGCAAATAAAGCCTACTATATTGGGATAAAGCCTCTTTTTGATAATCATGCTGTAGATAGGGATAGCAAAGCCAAATTTGACCTTATGTATCTTAAAGAGAATCAACGCTCTCATGGACGCTTACACTATGAATTGATTGAAGAAAAGACACATTGGTATTGGAGTTCTACCGTTGATAGTTGGGAGTATTATAAAAGCTATAGTGACAATGGTGTGATACGTAAGGGAGAGATAGAAACTTTAGCATCAGATGCTGTCTCTTTGGTGCTTGATACATTGGATTGGGGAAGCTATAGACTCAAAGTGTATGATGATAATAAGACCTTGACTACCTATCGTTTTAGTAGTGGATATGAAGAGAGTAATAGTAAATCTTCTCCTGATAGGCTTCCTGTGTCTGTAGACAAGCAAAGCTATAAGGTAGGCGATATGATGACGATGAATATCAAGCCCAAATTTACAGGACCTATCGAAGTGTATATCGCACAAAATGACCTTATCGAACACCAAAGGGTAGAGGGTATAGCAGGAGAAGATGTCAAAGTCTCTTTTGAAGTACGCCAAGCATGGGGCAGTGCTGTGTATGTATTGGCTTCATCTTTTAGAGTCCAAAGTAAAAAACTAGGGGCAAATCGTGCCATTGGTATCGTGCCAATACATATCAAACATCCAGAACATGAGATGAAACTCTCTTTAGTCCATCCTAGCAAGACCACATCCAATAGTACCGTAGTGGTAAAGATAGATGCACCCAAAGCATCTGCTTTACCTACAGAGTTTACTTTAGCAGCAGTGGATGAGGGGATACTCAATCTTACGAACTATCAAACGCCTAATCCTTTGGAATACTTTTTTGGTCAGCAAACCTTAGGGATAGAGATACGTGACCTTTATGACAGTATTATCCAAGCACGAGGGACACATGCTAAGTTCAATGTAGGTGCAGGTGATATTATGCTAATGATGCCTAGACTCGAAGAGAGTTCTGTAAGGAACAAACGTGAAGTCGTTGCACTCTTTACAAAAAAGCTTACTTTTGATGCAAATGGTACGGCTTTGGTCTCTTTGGATATTCCAGATTATCAAGGGGCATTAAAACTCATCGCCCTAGCATGGAACGCAGAGGCTATAGGGGTTACGCAGAGTACGCTTATCGTTAAAGATAAAATTTCTATAGAGTATTATATGCCACTTTTTCTTTCTGTAGGCGATAGTGTAGAGACACTGTTGAGTATCGATTTTGACAAGAGTCTTGACGCAGGAAACTATCAAATACAGATAACTACCCAAGGGGGTGTCGTTGTAGCAAAAGAAAACTTTGATGTTACTATTGGCAATGAAGTACATAAGATAAGCCAAAGTGTAATGCTAGAAGCCAAATATCTAAAAGATGCTACGGTGTGTATCGAGGTATATAAAGAAGGCAAAGTAGTCAAAGAAAAGTCCTTTGAATTGGGGATAAGAACACCTTATCCTCAAACGTATGTCCGTCAGATGGATAGCCTTCAAGATAGGCAAACCCTAGACCCAAGCCAAGCGATAGACCTTTCTCAATGGTCTGCTGTGCATAGTCTTTCACTCAAAATATCGACTCAAGCACTGTTGCCTACAGAGTCGTTTAAAAATGAACTCATAGACTATGCTGGACGTTGTGCCGAACAGACGACTAGCCGTGCTATGCCATGGTTGTTTACAGATTCAAAAGAGCATCATCAGACGATACAAAATACCATAGCACGACTGATGACGTATCAAAACATAGAGGGTGGCTTTGGATTATGGCTAGGAAGTGGTGTAGATATGTGGCTTAGTGCCTATGTTTTAGACTTCTTAACACGAGCCAAAGACGCTGGATATACTGTGGCAAACTACAATATCAACAAAGGTTTAGATTGGATAGAAAATCATCTCAATAGATGGGAAGATACTCCACGTAAACAAGAAGCTGATGCCTATGGACTCTATGTATTGACACGAGCCAACCGTATCTTGATGTCAGAGATACAGTATCATGTGAACAATCCTAAAAGTAAGATTGCCTCAGCCCAAGCATGGGGGCATTTGGGTGCTTCTTTGGCGTATGTAGGAGAAAAGGCTTTGGCTCAAAAAGTCTTTGCTAAAGCCCAAAAATCTCTAGGGGCTTCTTATGGAAAACGGTATTACAACAACTACGGAGGGGCATTGCGTGACCATGCTTCTCTCATTTCTCTCATGGCAGAATCCAAAGCAGAGCAATGGCAAAAACTCTACTATGACCTCACACTCAATGTCAAAAAAGAAAAATATCTAAGTACCCAAGAACTTAGTGCTTTACTTCGTGTATCTTCTTTGCTTGAAAACACCAATCCTAAAGCATTAAAACTACGCTCAAAGGGTAAAGAGCTTCCTTTAGAAGATGGCAAATACTTTAGACAAGGTAACGCCCTTGGGGATTTACCTATCGTGACCAATGTAAGTGGCACACAGAGTTGGTATGATTTGAGTTTTCAAGCCACACCTATATCGATGCATTATGATGCTAAAAACAATAATGGCTTTTCTATCTCTAAAAGTATTTATACTTTAAAAGGGAAAAAAATTGATATGCAAAATATCATACAAAATGAAAGACTCGTGGTTGTCCTTAGAGGGAAGATAGAGCATTATGCTATAGAAAATCCATTGATTAGCGATTGGCTACCCTCTGGATTTGAATTGGAAAATCCACATCTTACGGGTATCAATGCCGTAAAAAGCTTAGCGTGGTTAGGTCAAACAACGCCTAGCAAACATGAAAGCTACCGTAATGATAGATTTGATACAGCGTTAGAGATGAATTTTGATACAAATAACACCTTTCAAGTAGCCTATATCGTAAGAGCTGTAAGCCGTGGAGAATTTATCTTAGCCCCTGTAAAGATAGAAGATATGTACCAACCTAGATATAGAGCCTTTAGTTCTTTTGTCTCTAAAGCCATAGAGATAAAAAAAGAGTCTAAACAAAGTCCACGTGTGGTAGGACTCTCTGAAAAAGCGTATCTATCGGTATATCACACGGCTATCAAAACACTGGCATCTTATGATATTTTAGAGCTTAATATCTTGCGTAATGCTATCTTTGCTCAGGCAGGATTAGACTTTGAGATAAGCAATCCTATGCTTCATAAAAAGTTTATGCCTTTTACTTGGTATCATCGAACGACTACAGATTCCTCTAAGATATACCATGGTCTCTCCCCTGTAGCCAAAGCAAATGTACACACACTTTTAGATGAAGAAAAAAGACGAGGAGGGGGCTTGGTATTGGCTGATTTTTATCGTGTTTATCATATCTCTATGGATGAAAAACTATTAGCCAAATATGATAAAAAAAGTTTACATATCTTACGAAATAGCCTTTTTGCACGGTATGGACTTGTCTTTAAAGAAAAATCATTACAGACTATTTTTGATTTTATGCCATGGTATACGCCCCAAGATATTAGTGTCAGTGAGATTTTTGATAGACAAATGAATGATTTGGAAAAAGCCAATATACGTTTGATGTTGAAGCTAGAAAAAGCACTATAGATTGAAAAAACTAAGGCTATGGCTCTCTCTTTTACTCTTAGGGGTGGGTAGCATAGTCAGCGTGTTTATCTTCTTTGATAGGATTTGTCCTATCGAAGACGCTATGCTCAAAGACACGTCACAGGTCATTACCTTTTCTAATGGTTCATGGGCATACCTCTCTACCAATACAGAACAAAAGTGGCGTTTGCCTGTAAAACTCAAAGAGATAGACCCTCAGTTTATTTCACTCCTTCTAGCGTATGAAGACCAGCGATTTTATAGCCATTATGGTATAGACCCTTTAGCAATGCTAAGAGCCATAGGACAATGGATACGCCATGGTAGGATAGTCTCAGGAGGCTCGACCATTACCATGCAACTAGCCAAACTACTACACCCTAGACCACGCACCATTTTGGCAAAGCTCATAGAGATACTACGAGCCATACAATTAGAAATGCACTATAGCAAAGATGAAATACTCCAAGCCTATCTTACCTTAGCACCGTATGGGGGCAATATCGAAGGGGTGGTTGCTGCGAGTATGCGTTATTTCAACAAAAAACCGTATGCACTTTTGGCGAGTCAAATGGCATTATTGGTAGCCCTCCCACAGTCTCCAGAACGTTTTAGACCAGAAAAACATCCCAAAAGAAGCCAAAAAGCACGAGATAAGATATTGCACTATGCTTTTAAAAAAGCCTTACTCTCCAAATATAGCTATGAAGAAGCACTCAAAAAAGCCTTGCCTAAAAGACTATACCCTATGCCTCGATATGCAGGGCATTTGGCTCAAAAGATAGTACCCAAAGCACGGCATACACAGACCCAAAGTACAAGCACCACACTCAATGAGAAGCTACAAAAACAGATAGAGTACTGGGCATTGAGCAAAGAGCGTACTTTAGCGAGAGGGAGTACTCTAGCTATATTGGTCGTGCGAAATAGTGATGCTTCTATACAAGCATATCTAGGCTCACACAATATGTTTAGCCCCAAAGTCTCTGGCTATGTGGATATGATACAAGCGATTCGTTCTCCTGGGTCTACACTCAAACCTTTTATCTATGCCCATGGTTTTGAAAAGCATATTGTCCATCCAAATACCATTATACTCGATGAAGAAATTCGCTTTGCTGAGTATATGCCTCATAATTTTTCTTCTACGTATACGGGGGAGGTTACACTAGAAGATGCCCTACAAAAATCACTCAATATCCCTGCTGTAAAAGTTTTATATAAAGTAGGTGTCAATGATTTTGTCCAAAAGATACGCCATGTCATTGGAGAGGTACATATCCCCAAAACAAGAGCGACTTTACCTATCGCTTTAGGAGGATTGGGACTTTCTATGTGGCAATTGACACAGCTTTATGTGGCACTAGCACATGATGGAAAAAGTAGAGAGTTACATTATCTAAGTAGTGAAGAAAATCAGACAAGCCAAAAAAGACTCTTTGACCCAGCTTCAAGTAAAATGACCACGGCTATCTTACGAAAGAGCCAAGCCCCTAGTGGCTTTAGAAATGCACAACATCACATCGCCTACAAGACAGGTACGAGCTATGGCTATAGAGATGCATGGACAGTGGCATATACCAAAGAGTACAGCGTGAGCGTATGGGTAGGTAAACCAGACAACAGCCCACAGCTCAAACGTACAGGACGCAACACAGCAGCCCCTTTGGCATTTGAAGTATTGTCTATGATAGAGGCTCTTTACCCCCAAACCCATTGGCAATGGTCTCCTTATTATCTAGGCAATACAGCCCCAAAAAGCTTAGAGTATTTTGATAAAAAAGCACAAAAACAAGAAGCCAAACTTACCTTTGTCTATCCTCAAAAAAATGCACGTTTTATGAGTGCTGATTGTAGTGATGCGATGGTAGAGGTACGCATAAAAGATGGAGAAAAACCCTACTACTGGTACATAGATGCCCAACCCAAATCCTATGAAACTGCCCAAGCCCAACTATTTTTCAAATATGGTGCACACAACATACGTATCATAGATGCAAAAGGAAATATCATCAGTCGAGATATATGGGTCAATAAACCTGAGTGTGAGTGAGGTCTTTTTTTAGCATTAAATTAGTGAATAGCCGATGAAATTATCATACCAAGTGAAGCAATAATTGATGCAAGGACGATAGCTAAGGCTATGTTTCCTTCTTGTACTATCTTTGTTTTGATAGAAAATTTGGTCATGATTTCCATCCCAAAAAGTGCTATCATAAAGACGACTAAGCCTAAAAGTGTATAAACGAGTGTTACTATAAGTTGTTCCATTTGTCTCTCCTAAATTTTATTTACCACTGCTCCAACCACTGCTACTACTGCTTCCCCAGTGGCTTGAACGAAGGCTCTTTTGTTTTTTTACTTCTGATTTTACTTCTTGTAATCCTGCTCCTGTATAGGTAGCATAGATAGCTCCCATAGAGAGTAGGCTAAATGCTATAAATATTATTTTCGTCATTCTCTCTCCTTGAAATAGGGTATCGATAGTAGGAATACAAAGAGTATCAGTGCATAGATAAGATAGTTTGTCCGTATGACTTGTTGTTCTATCTTGACCGTTGTGATACTTTGATTTGGATTTTTCTCTCCGATGAAGTGGTATCTTCCTTTATCTAGTTTGAGATAAATAGTAACAGCAATGGCATTTGATACCCAGCTTTTACCTATGTCTTTTTTTATAAAAAATACTTTTTGTTTGTCAATATAAAATATTTTTTCATCCCCTTTGTAGAGTGATAATTTATTGTTAGCTGTACCTACACCAGAGACAGATATTTTGATAGAAGTCAAAAAAGCACTAGAATCAATACTGAAGTTCTCTTTTTGATTGGTACGGTAGCTAGTATCATAGACTGTTTTACTATAAAATAAAGATGAAAAAGCCAATATAAGTAAGAGTAGGGGCATGATGAAAAATATTTTATTGATGTTGAATACGGAGGGGCTTTCATCATCATCGCTAAAGGTCTCATCTTTTCTTGTCTTACTTTTGCTACTATACTCTAAATTAAAAGCAGAATAAATATCTTTTTTATTGAGCTTTGTGGTATGAAATACTTCTAGTTCATTGATGTTTTTTTCGATACTTAGACTTCTGTATCCTACACCATTATAATCCCAACAAGTAAATTTGTCTCCAAATTTGGCTACCCAATTGAGTTCACCCTCTACATAATCAATATAAAACATATACGATTCATCATCTAAAATATAGTGACCTTTTTTATAAAAGAGTGTTTTAGGTTTCTTGACTTTCCATGAGAACAAATCAAAATCTCGTACTTTCATAGAGAGTGAGATTTTACCATCTTCATAGACAAGCCATGCATACCCATGGGTAGGGGAGTAGAGGAAAAATTCATTCCATTCTTCATCCGAAAATTCTATCGTTTTGTAGGTGACCCACCCGATAATAGTCCACTCTACCCCCTTGATATTGCCTCTCATTCCGATTTTGAATGGCCCTAGAGGGCGTTTGACTTTTTCAAACTTAGAGAGGACTGCGTAGTTATCGTTTAGGTCTAATACCGAGTGACAATACTCACAAGTGACGGTACTAACCCTACCTCCACCCAAGATATTGAGAGGAGCAGCACAGTTTGTACACTTGATAGCCGATACGCTGTCTGATACGATTTGTTCTGACATTTTAGCCTACCTTCTTGATATCAAAAGGACTAATCCATTTGCCAAGGTAGGTTTCTACCCCATCTTTGCCTAGCTCTAGTGTGGTTAAGGAAGCATCTTTACCCGAGAGGTGCGTATAGAGATAGGTGTCGCCTTTTGTAACGGTTTTGGGTAAAGCACCTTCAAAGCCTTCACAGGTAGCCATGCCTGTCTCTGTCACAATCAAATTGTCAAATGTCACTTGACCAACATTGAGGGTATTAAACAATTCCCTAGAATAGCGAGAGTCTACTTTTTGTTCTAAGACAAAATCTCCTTCATCGATACTAAGCCAATATTCATTGCCCTCACTGTCTTTAAGCCACCACTCTTCCCAAAATCCACGCCCATAAGAGTAACGTATTTTGCCTAAAGGAAGGTAAGACTTATGTTCATACCCAAAAGGAACATTGAGGTGTATGAGTGAGATTTCAGGGGCTAAGACAGAGCTGTCTCCTGCTAAACGTGTGGCTTCATTTTCTAAAAATATGGTAGATTTACATGAGAGACACTGTACAAGTTTGACATGCTTGAAGTACAAAGGAAGGGTATCGCCACATTGAGGACAGTTGATACTCTTTTCTACCGTAAATCCATCAGTCATGATGTTTCTCCTTATTTTAATATTTTCTTTATCGCCTCAGAACAGACCGTAAGTCCTACAGCTCCTGTGACGGCTACACATGAGCCTTTGCCTTTACATTTGTCTTCTTCAGGCGAGAAGACTACTGTGAAGTTTCTATTAAACCTTGCACGTTTGAGTTCGGTTCGTATCTTTCGTGCTAGGGCATCGCCATGTGTTTTCCAGATAGATGCTACTTCTATCTGTTTGGCATCATAACGTTTGGCAGAACCCAATGCCATGATAAGTTTAGTATAACATTTTTTAGCTACTTCTATTTTGACTTTGGTTGTATCGGCTGCATCTATGATAATATCATAAGGAGAAAAGTCAAAACTACCCACCCATGCCATATCCATACGTGTCTCTATGGTCTTGATAGAGGGATACAAAGAGGCTAAGGTCTTGACTTTACTTTCTCCTATGGCATGTGAGCCTATTTGTCTGTTTTGATTGCTCTCATCATAGGTATCATAATCCAATATCGTAATATCTGATACGCCCGAACGATACAGGCAATCTAAGGCATAAGACCCCACCCCTCCAATGCCCAATATTAGTATTTTGGCATTTTGTAACTTGGCAAAATCTTCTTCCCCAAAGAGCATACGACAGCGTTCAAATCTCATACTATATCCACGCTTGTAGTGCTTTGATGTCATCATGGGATGTCATATCCAAATGAATAGGTGTGATAGAGACATAATTATCACTAATTGCATCAAAATCAGTAAGATGCCCATGGGTTTCTATCCATTCTAATCTAGGTAGCCCTATCCAATAATATTCTTTGCCACGAGGGTTATGGTGTACTTCGGCATGAAAACCATATTTTTTATGACCAGCACGTGTTACTTTGAAGCCTTGGCACATTTCACTAGGGATAGGAGGGATATTGATATTAAGAAATTTACGCTCAGGTAGGGGGAACTCTCCTGCAAATATCTTGGCTACCAATGTAGCAATACTTTTTTTGGCTAAGTCATAGCCATAGGCTTTTATGCTTTCTCCTGCGTTGTGATAGACTTGTGAGATAGCCACAGCAGGGATACCTTGAAGCACAGCCTCCATGGCAGCCGAAGCCGTACCAGAATAGGTAATATCTTCGCCCATGTTTGCCCCTACATTGATACCAGAGATGACAAGGTCAGGTTTATTTTCTTCTGAAAAAAGTTTATTTAAAGAGAGAAACACACAATCCGTAGGTGTGCCATCATCAAGTTTATAAAAGTCTTTTTTGACTTCTACAAAGTGCAAAGGTCTCGTGAGGGTAAGCGAATGCCCACAAGCAGACTTTTCGGTAGTTGGTGCTACCACGGTCACTTTGGCTAGAGGTTTGAGGGCTTCTACTAAAGCTAAGAGTCCTTGGGACTCAAAACCATCATCATTTGTGACTAATATATGTTTTTGACTGCTCATCTTGAAATACTTTATAAATTATTTTAACACTATTATAACCTTTTTGATATAATACTTACAAATTATACCAAAGTATCAAGGATAAATTATGCAAAAAGCACCGATGTTAAGAGTAACATACACTAAATTGAGTGAAGAATTAGAAAATCTAAAGTCTGTAGAAAGAGGTGTAATAGCTGCTGTGATAGATGAAGCTAGAGCGCAAGGTGACCTAAAAGAAAATGCTGAGTACCACGCCGCCAAAGATGAACAAGGACTGATGGAAGCACGTATCTCGGAACTAACCGATATCGTAGGACGCGCACAAGTGATAGACCCTGCTACTTTAGCACACAAACGCATAAGCTTTGGGTCTACTGTAGAATTGTGTGAGCAAGATACAGGAGAAGAATTGATATATACCATCGTAGGTGGGCAAGAGTCCAATCCTAGCAAAGGGCTTATCTCTATCCAATCTCCTATGGCAAAAATGATATTGGGTAAAGAAGAGGGCGATGAGGTCTCTTTGATTCTCCCATCAGGCAAAAAAATGTATGATATTGAAGAAGTATCTTATGTAGAGATAGTTCTTTAGAGGAGAAAAAATGATAAATATAGGGATAGTAGGGGCGAGTGGATATACAGGGCTAGAATTGGTAAAAATGTTGCTGGGTCATCATGGATTTACTCTCAAATATCTAGCCACTACCAAAGGCGATACGATGATAGAAGCACTTCATCCATCGCTTCAAGATGTCATAAGTCTCTGCGTAGAAAAAGCAGATGCCCATGATGTAGCAGCACGTTGTGAACTTGTGTTTTTAGCATTACCTCATAAGGCTTCGATGGGTTTTGCCAAAGTGCTTTTAGAAAAGGGTGTTAAAGTCGTAGACCTCTCAGCCGATTATCGGCTCGATTTGGACACGTATGAAGAGCATTATTGTACGCATGAAGATACAGAACATTTAGACAGTGCTGTCTATGCACTCATAGAATATTACCGTGAAGAGTTAAAAACCACCCAATTAGCAGCAGGGCCAGGCTGTTATCCTACAGCCACGCTTTTGGGTATTTTGCCTTTTATTCCCTATATTGATACATCAGCACCTTTGTTCATCGATGCCAAATCAGGGGTAAGTGGTGCAGGAAAAAAACTCTCTGAGATAAGTAGCTTTGTAAATATCAATGAAAATATTTTTGCGTACAATCCCCTTAAACACCGTCATTCTCCAGAGATAGCCCAAAAGATAGAAAAGATACACGGTGTCAAAATGAATGTCAATTTTGTACCCCATCTTATTCCTGCGACACGTGGAGAATTGGTCTCTATCTATGCCGTACTCAAAGAAGATATAGACCCCATAGAGATACTCAAAAAGCAGTATGAAAATGACCCTTTTATCCGTATCCGTGAGACACCTGTAGATATAAAAAGTACAGCAGGAACACACTTTTGTGACATATTTGCCACCACAAATGGCAATGCACTCTTTGTAAGCTCTGCGATTGATAATCTACTAAGAGGGGCTAGTTCACAAGCCTTGGCAGCAGCCAATTTGATGTGTGGATATGATGAAAATATGGGCTTACCTGTTGTACCTTATATGCCATAATCTAAAGGATTTAAGATGCTAAAGATAGAAGAAAATGCCATTTTTATCGCAGATTCTCACTATCCCCATCATGGCGATGCCTTGCTCATATTGCTTCAAAAGATAGAAGCAAAAGAGTTAAATGTGCCTCAAATATTTTTGATGGGAGATAACTTTGATTTGTTATTTGGCTACAATGACTATATCCAAACCTTTGCCAAAGAAGCCATATCTTTACTACAAATACTCTCCAAAACGATAGAAATACACTACCTCGAAGGCAATCATGACTTTTGCTTAGAGAGGGTTTTCCCTGATATACACGTCTATAGCAGAAACGCCCAACCTCTAGTCTGTCGTTTGGGTACGCAAACCGTAGCACTCTCTCATGGGGATAAATACGCCACAGGATTTGCTTATAACCTCTACTGTACACTCTTACGCCATCGACTAAGTCTTAGCCTCTTAAAACCTTTGCAAAAACCCATTATTGATTATCGTATACAAAAACTATCTCAAAAAAATATTTGTCATAAATTTCATCAATTTGAAACAAGAGTAGCACAGATATTAGCACACTATACAGAAGTAGATATGGTCATAGAAGGACATTTTCATCAGTCTAAAAAAGTAGGAAAATATATCTCTCTACCCTCACAAGCTTGTCAAAATATGGTAGCCATCATCAAAAACAATCAAGTGATATTCAAAACACTATAATGGTCTATCTTAGCCTCTTTATCATCGCATTCCTCTCTGCTACATTGCTACCCTTAGGCAGTGAAGCCTTACTCATTTATGATATATCTGAGGGATATTCTCTCCTACTTCTTTGGAGTGTGGCTACAGTGGGCAACACCTTAGGAGCGATACTAAACTATATCATAGGACACAAAGGCGAAACCTATCTACAAAACAAAGGGCATCTATCTCATGCCAAAATGACCAAAGCCAAAACAATATTTTCCAAGTACGGAGGATGGACACTTTTACTCTCATGGCTACCCATCATAGGTGACCCCCTCACATTTATAGCAGGTGTATTTGCGTATCCTTTTAGGTACTTTGTACTCATCGTATTTATAGCTAAGGGGCTACGGTATTTGGGGGTTATTTTATTGATGGGATATTGTTGATATCATAATTCTCCCTATAAACAGAAGCACTTAATTAAATTTTTTTTCTTGTATGGCTTCTTCATAGGGTTTAAACTGCATAGTTAGTGTTTCCTTTGGATTTCTAAGATATATTTGAGCTTGATTTGATTGTTTGCAAAGACAATCATTTCATCATTTTGTACGCCTGAATGCTTGGGCTTTGCCCAGTAGCTGTCATAGCCCTTTGTAGGATTTGCACTCACAGAATGGGCAGGGACTTTGTAGTTTCCCATGGCAATATCGGCGATAAACATATAAATACTCTCTTGCTTTTGGGAATTGTTCCAATACATACCATCACAATAGTTCAGACTCTTCGTACTTTGGTCAGAGAAATACAGCCCTTGACCAAACATATAGCCCGTCACACTCCCTGGGGATTGCTTGGGCATGAGAAGCCCACTTTTGAGGATAGAGAGGAGATTAGAAATCTTCGTCCCATGAAAAAGCTCCATTTGATTGTCCAAATCATGGCGATATTCCTTGGCTTCTTGCCCCAAAGAGAGGCTATAGATATTATGGATTTTGTAGCCATTGACATATCTGCCATGTTTCCTATTTTTGCTTTTTTCAAAATAGGCTTCAATGCGTTGGTATTCTTTCTTGTCTTCTAGCTGATACATAGAAGCTTCAAAGACGATTTCAAAAGGCACTTTTTCTTGGCTTTTTTCTTGCTTTGCTTTGAGGTCTTTTTTCTTTTTTTCTTCTTCTACAATCGTAATGGCATCTAATAAACTCACACAAATATCCAACTGCGTAGAAAGCTTTTCTTCGCTATGCAAGAGATTTTCAAACTCGCGTAAATTGCTAATCTTGGTAGGAATAATCCTAAAGTATCGTTCGTTATATTTTCGGAACATTTTGCTTTTTTTCGCCGTCCTTTTGGCAACAATACTTTCAATCTTGTTCAGTAACTCTATGGCTTGATTCACTCCCTCTTGGGTAATCACGCCTAAAGGGGTTTTGAAATACCCTGTGGCTATGTCATATTCAATCTTCGTTTGAGTGGTAATATTATGAATATTTTGTTTCACCAATTTTTGGATAAGCGTCTTAGAAATATCATCGGTAGAAATTTGTTCCATGGCAATTTCCAAGATATTTTCATTAATATGCGTACTGCTTGTATCCAAAGCAAGGTCAATCGCCGATTTCACATAGCCCTTGCGTAACTTCTGTCGCATCTTCTGATTAAACACCCTCTCGCCCCCATGACAAGAAAGCTTCTGTGCCGTCGCTCCGACCCTACCATATTCAATATGCACCGTATCCCCATGCAATTCTAATTTATAAAACTTGTTGTTATTATTCTTCGTATCCACAAAAATAAGCATTTCTTTCATTGAGGTTTTCCTTTTTGTTGATTATAGCCAATTTTAAGGATAATCAATGCACAAATAAAAGCACTGACTAGAAATATAGATAGGGTAGATAGCTCTATTGGCTTAGAAGTAGAAGGCTTTTTTTATTCCTCTTTCCAAAAAATACCTATTTATGAAAAAGTTTTTATCTAGGAGATAGGAGCTATGGTATTTAAAAGGGTGTTGAAAATTAATATATGCGTAGGTCGGTAGTCTTCGACTCCGACATAAATTTAATCTCATCATAAATATTTGTCGGAGTGAGAACACTCCGACCTACAAAGAATAGATAAGATTTTCTACCCCTCCCCTTTTTCCTCCCCAAAAAACATCAAATACAAAGCAGGTAAAACCAATAGCGTAAGCAAGGTAGAAGAAAGTATTCCCCCAGTAACGACTACTGATAGTGGATATTGTATCTCCGAGCCTACACCTGTGGCATAAAGTAGAGGTAAAATACCAAAGAGTGTGGTAAAGGCTGTCATGAGTACAGGTCTTAGCCTAAGGAGTGTGGCATTTTTCACCAGCTCAATCGTGGCTAAATCTGGGTGTTTTTTGCGTAATTCGTCTATGAAAGATACCAAGACAATGCCGTTGAGTATGGCAATGGCAAAAATGGCGATAAAGCCCACGATAGCAGACACCGATAGGTAAATATCGGCGACTAAGAGAGCGACAATCCCTCCCATCAGTCCCAAAGGCACACCTAGCAAAATCAAAAAGGCTTTCTTGAAAGAGTTGAAAGCCGTGTAGAGAAGAAGCATGATGAGAAGTAGCGTAATAGGGATAATCATCGCCAAAGTTTGTGTGGCTTCTTGCATATTTTTGAAATCCCCTGCCCATGTGATGTAGTAGCCATCTGGAATAGTTACTTTGGCTTTGATTTTGGCATCGGCTTCGGCTACAAAGGTAGCAATATCTCTCTCTTCTACTTCCATAGACAAGACCATATAACGGCTCAAATTCGCGCGTTTTATAAAGGCTGGGCCTTGGACGACTGTAATATCACAGACTTCTTCAAGTGTGACTATCGTACCACTTGCCCCACGCAAGATGAGCTTTTTGAGTGCGTTGATGTCTTTTTTGGCATCTTTGAGCTTGGCTACAATACCAAAGCGTTTAACCCCTTCTATCTTTTGGCTAATGGCTTCTTCACCTACACCATATCGAATGACTTGCATAATTTCTTTAACGCTTAGACCATAGCGAGAGAGGGCTAGATAATTGGGTTTGATGTTGATTTGGGCTTGTCCTAATTGGGTTTCTACCTCAGCATGAGAAAGCCCTTTGACCTCTTGTAGGGTGGTGGCAATTTCGGAGGCGATTTGCGACATGACCTTTTGGTCTTCGCCGTAGATTTTGACAGCAAGTTCTGCACTTACCCCTTCTAAGAGTTCTTCTATACGCATGGCAATAGGTTGCGTAGAGATAAACTGTAAGAAGTTAAACTTTTCTTTGAGTTTGGCTGTCATTTCTGCGTCCAATCTTGCTATCTCTGTAAAGTTTGGGTCTAGGGTGAGGAGGACTTCCATATAGTTCGCTTGTGCCGTTTCTCCCTTTTCGCTTCGTCCTATCATAGAGAGTACAGAAAGCACCTCTTTGGGGTAGGTTTTGAGTATAAAGTTTTCTATGGCTTGGGCATTTTCTACATTTTGCGTCAGTGCCGTACCTGGAATAGCAATCACTCTGTACATAATGGTTTCTTCATTGAGCTTTGGCATAAATTCCATGCCTTGTTCACTAAGCAAAGAAGCAAGATAAAAGAAAATCATAAAAGTAATTATAATCAGCGTCTTAGAAAATCTAAGAGAAAGATTAAGTAAAGGCGTATAAAGAAAATTTATCGCTGTCATCAAAGGGCTAGAGGCGTGTTTTCCCTTTTTGAGAAGCATATACGAAAGCACGGGTACAAGCAAGAGTGCCACAGCCAAAGACCCCAACATCACAAAGACAATATCAAGAGCCATAGGCGTATAAAGCTTTCCTGCCAATCCCTCTAGGCTAAGCAAAGGAATAAAGACAGTAGCAATAATCAGCAAGGCAAATAACACAGGCTTCGCTACTTCTGCCGTGGCTTCGGCGATAATATCAGCACGAGGACGCTCAGGGCTTTCATGCAGTAGCCTAAAGGAGTTTTCTACGACTACTATCGTGCCATCAACTATCATACCAATAGCAATAGCAAGTCCAGAAAGGCTCATCAGATTAGCAGAAATACCATACTCTTGCATGAGTAAAAAAGCAATAAGCAAAGACACAGGCAAAGAGAGAATAACAATAAACGCCGAACGCAATTCAAAGAGAAAGAGAAAGAGAATAATCGCCACCAATATAGAGCCAGTAATCAAAGCAGAAGTCATCGTACTCACAGCTTTGTGCGTAATCTCTGTTCTGTCATAGATAATATCTAGGCTCACGCCCTTTGGCAAAGAAGCATTCACTAAAGGCATTTTGGCTTTGATGAGTTCCACGACCTTGGCTGCATTCGTACCAGAGCGTTGAAGTACCATACCAAAGACTCTCTCTTCTCCATCAACTGAAATTGCTCCAAAACGAGGGGCTTTGCCTTCTTGGACTGTGGCAACATCTTTGATAGTGACCACTTTTGCCCCTTGGGTGCGTATGACTGTGTTGCGAATATCATCTAGGCTTTGGTACAGTCCTGCCCCACGGATAAGGTATTGTTCTTTGTTGAACTCTAGGTATTGCCCTCCTACAGATTGGTTAGATTTTTCTATGGCTTCTAGGACTTCGTTGTAAGTTACATCTACGCGTTGTAAGCGTTTGGGGTCGATGAGAACTTCATATTGCTTCTCGAAACCACCCCAAGAAATGACTTCTTCTACCCCATCAACAGATTTGAGAAAAGGCGTGACAGCATATTCGTGCATTTGTCTTAATTGTGTTAAAGTATAGGCTTTGTTCTCGTCTTTGAGTGCGTACCAAAGCACTTGTCCCAAGCCTGTGGTATTTGGTCCCATCACAGGTGTTCCCCAACCTTTGGGAATATCTATGGTATTTAGCCTTTCGGTGACGAGTTGTCTTAAAAAATAGGTATCATAGTCATCTTCAAAAAAGATAGAGACATAAGAAAGCCCAAACATAGAGTTAGAGAGTATCATCTTCACAGCAGGAAGCCCAGACATAGCAGACTCAATAGGATAGGTAATAAGCTTTTCTATATCTTCAGCAGAATTTCCCACAGACTCGGTATAAATGACCACTTGCTTAGGTGTAATATCAGGAAAGGCATCTACAGGTATCTCTTGATAGGCTTTATAGCCAAAACCAGAAATTGCCAAGAAAAGAGCGATAATAAGGAATTTATATTGTATCAGTAATTTAAAAAAGTACATGAAATTCTCCTAATGACCATGTTCGCCAAGGGAAGATTTCAGAAGCATTGACTTCACAAAATAAACCCCTTCACTCACATATTCCACATTTTCTTTCAAGCCTTTGATAGCAATATATTCTCCTGCGTAGGCAATGATTTCTACGATATTAGCTTCATAAGGGGATTCTTCTTCCTCTTCGTGTTCGTCATGCTCATCATGCTCATCATGCTCGTCATGTGAAGCCTCTTCTTTTTCGTGCTGGGCTTCGTCTTCATGCTCTTTTTCTGTGAAGATGACCCAATCTCCTTTGTACAGCGTCAAGGCTGTTTTTTTGACCATAATTACTTTTTGGGTCGGTGCTATAGAAATGTCTATCTCCACAAACGCCCCCAAAAGCAAATTCTTAGGACTCTCTTCTATCTCAAAAAGCACCTTGGCTCTTTGGGTTTTAGGGTCTATAGTAGGCAAAAGTTGTACAAAATGGCAAGGATAGCTCTTTTTCCCTACTTGTATCCAACCTTTAGTATCGCTATTCACTTTCATCGCTTCTTCTACAGCCAAATACGCCACAGCATAATAGCCACTTTGATTGACCAAAGTCATCAGCAAAGTTTGGGCATTTACATTCGAATGTAAGGGAGCAAGTATTTTACCCACCACACCCTCAGCATGGGCATAGATGACAAATTTATCCGTAGCACTTTTAAGCTTGGAGGGAGCAAGTCCCAAAGACTGCAATTGAGAAGCCAAAGCATTTTTCTTGGAGCGAATTTCTTCTAAGGCAATAATAGCATTTCTCAAATCATTTTGTGAACTTAGCCCCTTTTTGTTCAGGGTTTTGTTGGCATTTTTTTGGCTTTGTGCCACCTTCGATTGTTGGACAAGAGAAAGATATTCTGCTGTCATCTTGGAGAGTTCTATAGACTCAATGAGGGCGACTTTTTGACCAGATTTGACATCTTCACCTGCTTTGACATAATAGCGTTCCAAATGCCCCCTAAGACGCGATACTATTTCTTGCTTTTGGTTAGAGAGTTGGGTAATCTTCGCATTGGTTTGTATCATCGTCCCCAAAGGCTTGAGGCTTGAATGCTCTACTTTAATAGCAGAGGCAAAGCCTAAGAGTGGGAAGAGGAGTAGTAGAATTTTTATCATAAAGTTTTCCTAGTAATAATATTGTGTTGAAAAGTGTTCAAAAGAGAACGAGGGTGGGATAACTCGATTTAAACGATAGGTGGCTTGATAGAAGTCTTTCTAAAGATAGAGTTATACATACTTATTTGATGTGTTGGCATAAGAGCAGTAAATGTTAAATATTCACTATCTTCAAGCCCTTGGACAATCGCCATAAAGTGAAAAAGATGATACATATCACAAAGGTCACCACACTCTACACTTTGGCTTTGTTCTAAGACATAAGTATGTATTGAGGACTTCACATGACAGTCATCTTCTATGGCAATAATAGAGGCATGAGCAATATTAAAAAGCAAAGCAAAGAGTAAGATGAAGTGTAAGTGATTTTGTTTCATTTACTTTCCTTTTTTTGGTTTTTGTAGTGTAGCTGAATTGGGTTAATGGAAGTCGGAGTCGGAGACTCACGACCTACTCCACTCCTGCATCATTTATCATCCATCCAAAATTATCAATAATACTTTGACGACTTGCATTAGCATCACTACTAAAATGAATATTACTCGCACCCAAAGTAACATTCTCTTCTAAATCTAATTGACTCCAACTATCTAGGAGTGCATCATAATTTTGTGTGGAGAGGTTACTATTAGTAAAAATATTAGACATATCGTTCACATTAGAAATATCCCACTTACTAATATCTTGATTAAATACTGAATTTTCAAACATATAACCCATAGTCGTCACACGAGAAACATTCCAAGAACTAATATCTTTATTAAATGAATTTGCATAATTAAACATATACCACATATCAGTCACATTAGAGACATTCCAAGAGATTATATCACTGTTAAATGAATTTGCAGCATAAAACATTCCACTCATACTTGTTACATTAGATACATCCCAATTACTAATATCTTGGTTAAATAAATGTGTAGAACAAAACATAAGATCCATTCTCTTAACATTAGACACATCCCAACTGCTGATATCTTGATTAAAATAAGTTGCTCTTTGAAACATTAATTGCATTGTCTCAACACTAGATACATTCCAATCACCAATATCTTGATTAAATACTCCTGCATTATAAAACATCGTATTCATGGTCGTTACATTAGACACATCCCAACTACCTATATTTTGGTTAAATGATATTGCTCCATCAAACATACCATTCATATTCGTTACATTAGACACATTCCAGTCACCAATATCTTGATTAAAAGATCTTGAACTAGAAAACATATAAGCCATAATCGTCAAATTTGCAAGGTTAGGATTGTCAATAGAATTTCCTGTTAAATTTTCAGTACCTCCAAAAGAAGAAAGCATACTTTTCCACTCCTGAGTACCCCACTGTTCTATTGTTAAAATTTTCTTAGAGTCATATTCATGGCTATATATAGCAGGAAACTGATTTTTAATAGCGATAGTATACTTCCCCTCATTTGCATAAGTATGAACTATATTACCAGTAATACTACTATTAATTTCACCATCACCCCAATCTATCGTATAGTTATAGATATAGTCTGAATTTGTACCTATCTTAATCTGATTAGACGATGTCTCACCATCTTTTATAGTATCCCAAGTAGTAATAAATGCCTTGACCGTATTTACTTCTTGTGTATATTGTGTTAGTACAGTATTAGAAAGTCCTGAAGCATCTTCTACGCTATCTATTGGTATGTCTATCGTAATAGGAGTAGATGTATTAATAGGAGGTATTACTGTTAAAGTATAACTATCAGCACTCCCATTTAATGCTCCTATTACACCACCAGTTACAATAATATCATCAATAGTAAATCCTATTACTGGTTCAGAAAAAGTAAATGTAAAAGTAACACTATCTGCTACCCACTCTTTATCTACAAGTGAAGCATCTACAAAATCTTCTGTATCGTCTGTTATTATCAAACTTGGAGAAGTATTCGTAATATGTATCGTCACCTCTTGCGTAAACGCATTGCCTTTACTATCTGTAGCCGTCACAGTAAAGGTATAGAGTATAAACCCAGATTCATAATCAGGAGCATCTACAAAAGTGATGACCCCTGTTGTGCTATTAATATCAAATAGACTACTATTGCCATCACTTATCGCATAAGTCACCGATTCTGTGGTATTGAGTTCTACGGTGAGTGCCGAAATATTGTTTTCTGCTACTGAGACATTAGAGTCGTTGATAAATGTAGGGGCTACAACTGTAGATTTATCCGTGAGTACAAAGCTTGTGATGACACCTAGTACTGCATGGAGTTTTTGACTCTCTGTAGAAGCCATACTGCTTTGTGTGAGTACAAAAAATAGTAATAAAAAATATATAAATTTCATAGAGTTTCCTTAATGGGTAAATATGGGTAAATATGGGTAAATATGGGTAAATATGGGTAAAATAGTAACATAAATAATCTTAATTTAGGGATAGGTATCGGTTTTAAATACTTTGATTTAAGATTTTTTGAAGTGCTGAGGGTAGAATTTTTGTAGGTCGGGGTGTCTCACCCCGACAAATATTTGGAAAGATATAAAAGTTTGTTTATATATATTCATGTCGGGGTGAGACACCCCGATCTACGCTATTTTAATTGATTGATTTCTTCTATGCTTAAGCCCGTTTTTATAGCAATAGTTTCCATATCTAAAACATCTAATAAATTTTTGGCTATTTCAATCTTTTCTTCTCTTTTCCCCTCTTTAATCGCAAAGTCCATAGAATTAACTAAATCTCTATAAGTCTTTAGGTTTTTATGATAATTCTCTTGTTGGGCTTTGGGCATTTGAGCAAATTCGGCTTTTTTGAAGGCTTTACCTATGACATCGCTTTTCCACTCTTGGGGTATATCACTCATAAGGTGGAGGTTTTGAAACATATATATCCACCATTCCAAATGATTTGAGAGTTCTTCTTTGGTTTTTTTGAGTTTAGGGATTTCAAGATAGACCATGTTAAGTGTATTACTCATGATTTCATTGGTATAAATATCAGTTATTTTACCGTGATGAAGATAGTTTTTGGTATGTTTAAACTTCTCTATCTCAAAATTGAGTAAGCCTATAAAATAGACAGGGGTGAGTTCAAAATTCCATCCTCCTTTGAGTCCTTGTTGTTGTATGGGGAAAGAAGTGTAATATAAAGCCCTAGATTGAAAATGCTCTTGTGATACTTTTTGGAGTTCTACAATAAAGAATGACCCTTTCTCATCTTCACAAAGCAAATCAATAATCGCTTTTCTCTCTTCTGGGGCTTCTGGTAATAGTTCTCCATTTTTGAAGATAATCTCTTTGATTTTGTCTTCGCCTTCAAACTTTAAGATGTCGTTTAAAAGGCTTTTTAAAATCTCCGTACTATTGGGTTCGCCAAAGATTTTTTTGAATCCAAAGTCTGTAAAGGGATTAATATATTTTGATACTTGGCACATAATTTCTCTTTTTGTTTATTTTAGCATAGATTGGCTGTGGGAATTTGATTTTAAATTAAAAAACTTTATGTTATAATGACATCAGTTGGGACAGATGAGAGAGCGACGAACTCTCTCATAAGCTTTTAATATGCTTTTGTTACTATGATAAGTAGCAAAAGAATAACAATTACAATTATGCGAGTCATTGTTATATCCTTTCAAAAAGGCTAACCCTGTCCCACACTTCTCCTTCACAATGACCCTAGAAAAATAATCGCCAACTGATGGGGTATTGTAGCTTAATTTCTCTTTATTCATTTCAATAGATACGAATTAAAACCCCTAATTATTATAAACCCCCTTAATAAAATACAATTCTGTCTTTTGCATATTAATCTCTTTTTTGGTTTGCAAAAGCGATTTTTGGGTTTGTATGAGTTTGTTTTTGGCATTCATTAGGACAAAGATAGACCCTTGTGATATTTTGTAGCCTTCTTGTAATAAATCAGTGAGCTGTTGTTGTTCATTTTTTAGGATTTTGAGTGCTTTATGTTGTTCCCAAAGCTCTTTGATGGAGGCGTGTATCATTTGGGTTTGTGTGTAGAGGTTGATGTTTAATTGCTCTTTTTCAAGGGCTAGTTCTTGGCTTTGTAGCTTTATAAGCATTCGTTCTTCTGATTTGTCATTAAAAATGGGCAAAGCCATGCTCACACCTAAACGCAAAACCGATTGGTCAGGCTCATCGTCAATGCCTCCATAGACTTCATAGTTTTCTATCACACTTTCGTCCATAGACAGTTGTCCTTCTAGGACTTTGGCTTTGGCAGAGAGGATTTTTTGCTTAGAATTGAGGGCTGTATTGTGGTTAATATGTGCTGAGATTTCATAGATAAATTGCTTTTCTAGTGTGACCTTTTTCTTTAGCCCTGCGACGCTTAAAAGCTGATAATAGAGTCTGTTCATTGCTTGTTTGGTGCTAAACATTTGCGTCTTTAGTGCTAGGGTATCGGTCTTGGCTTGTAGATAAGCGACCTTGTTTTCTGAACCATTTTTGTAGCGAATATCCACGATATTGGTCACTTTTTTGGAAAGTTTGTACTCATCTTGGAGTAAAGAGAGCAATTTACTTTGATAGACATATTGCGTATAAAGCTTTTCAAGATTGCGTAAATATCCTGCTTTTCCATCGAGCACAAAGGCTTCTTGCAAGAGATATAAGGCATCAGATTTTTTTTCTAAACCCTCAAAATAACTGCTTGTACGCACCGTCTGTGACACACTTGCCCCATAGTGAAAACTATTATCCACGCCAGTAGGCGAAAATTGAGAAGCCTCTAAGCCCATGGTGGGGTTTTTTGAGCGAAGACGGATTTTATTCTCTGTTTGTGTACGCTCAAGTGAGAGTGCTTGTTGTTTCAAAATTTTTGCATTTTTGATGGTGTATTTCTTGAATGCATTATAACTCATGCCAAAAGCACAGAGCGACAGACCCAAAGAAATCGTGATGATTTTTTTCATAAGGTTTTTCCTAGTAATAATATAGTGTTTAATAAGTGTTCAAAAGAGAACGAGGGTAGGATAACGCGATTTAAACGATAGGAGGTTTAGCAAAAATTTTAGTAAAAGGAGGGGTATAAATGGCTATTTGGTAGCTAAGTTTAGGAGCAGAAAAAGCCGAATATTTAGCACTATTTAAACCCTCTACAATCGCTATAAAGTGAAAAAGATGATACATATCACAAAGGTCGCCACACTCTACACTTTGGCTTTGTTCTAAAACATAAGTATGTATGGAGGATTGTTCATGACAGTCATCTTCTATCGCAATTATAGAGGCATGGGTAATATTAAAAAGCAAAGCAAAGAGTAACATAAAGTATATAGACTGTTTTTTCATTTGCTTTCCTTTTTGAGATATTTTTATTTTTTGTAGTGTAGCTAAATATGGTTAATGAAGATAAATTAATTTTTTATGCAATCCATGCCAAAACCTTTGCTACCATCAATCCACCAAATGTACCTAAGATGTAGCCCATCATTGCCATGAGTACACCTATGGGGATGAGGGCTTTGGAGTAGGCAGAGGCTAGGATAGGGGCTGAGGCTATGCCTCCTATGTTGGCTAGGGATGCTACACCTAAAGAAAAGAGGTCAAGACGGAATAGTTTTGCAAAAAATATCATGATAATGACGTGGATAAAGATGATAACAAATCCTGCAAAGATGTAGAGTGGGGCTTGGGTGAGTTCGCTAAAGTTGGCACGACTAGCTATGAGGGCGACGATGAGATAGAGCATGATATTGGCGAGTTGCGATGAGCCTGATATTTTGGCTAGGGGTGTCATGGCAAAGAGGATTCCTGCTATGGTGGCTAGGAGTACTATCCATGTACTCTGCGTAAGAAATGCCGAAGTAGGTAAAAATGAAGCCCCATACTGTGCCAAAGCAGAGACAAGTAAAGCTACACCTAACAAGAAAAATAAAGAAGCAAAGTCTATAGGGCTTTTGTGGCTCTCTTTGAGGGCTAGGCGTTCTCCTACTTCATCTATGATAGAGGTATCGGCTTTGCTCCATAGATTGAATTTCTTAGCAAAAGGGACGAGGGCTAAGAGTACCATGACCCATATAGCATAATCTATAGAGTCGATAAGTAGGGTGTACCCCATGGCACTATCTGGTATGTCCAATGCCCCTTGTATGGCTACCATATTGGCAGTTCCACCCATCCATGAGCCACTTAGTGCTGAAAAGGCTTTCCATGAGCTATCGTCAAAGGCTGTGTGAAAGAGTGCAAACATACCGATGAAACCCAATGCGATACTCAGTGATGCCAAGAAAAAGGTTAGTATCATTTTTTTGCCTAGCTTTAGTATCTCTCTCATATCAGCCAAAAGAAGCATGAGGAAAATCATCGCTGGGAGTAGGTTGGATTTGACGGCTTTGTAGGTAAGGGTAATGGACGTGGTCTTTTGCCATAGCCCCAAAGTAGAGAGTAACATCACGATAAAGTAGAGTATCACAATAGCAGGGAGATACTCAAATAGCTTATGTTGGCTACGCTCTTGTGTATAGACAATAGAAGCAGAGAGCATCATCAGCAGAGCCAAATAGCTAAAACCATTTTCAATCATTGTAGAGTCCTTTTAGATATTCTACTTTATTAAAACTTAATAAGTACTTCTCACACAACGCGTATTCAGAGCATAATGTAGTTCCATTTCAAAACTAACACCTCCATCAAAAGTTACTAATGTTGCTGTATTTGGATATGGATAATTATCTTGAAAATTAAGTGTCCAATACCCTACTTTTCCCCAATGTTTAAAATAATTTTTATAAATATAAGAACTTGTAGTTGGATTCAAAATAGATTTTGGCTTTAAAATAGATAATAGTTCATTTTTTGTAGGTAATCGCCAATCATAATACCCTGCTAATACTAAATTAGAACAATACCTACTTGCTCCATACCATCCATCTCGCCATGTTATGACTGTATCTTCCCAGTGAAGATTATTAGTATAGTCTATCACCGTTTCATTTGTTTCTCCCCTTGTAAATCTATCCAAGGCAATGTCTACACTCATACCTTTCATCCCATAGCCAAAATTATTACTTCCTCCTAAATCTTCTCCTATATTTCCTTCATACATTACTATCCACCTTGTCTCTCCATCTATATTTTTCCCTGCAAATATATCATCACTTGGAGGACTAACTATATTATTTAAAATAAAAATTTTAGAGCTATTGACCAAAAAATCTTCTTCTAAGATAAAGGGCTTTGCATCTCCATTTTCTTCTGTAACAATAGGTTTAGAAATATTATCATCATTCATATAATAAAAGTAAAATTTTCCTCCTGCTTTGAGTGTCAATAAGCTAGTATCTGAAACATTTGTGGTATCAGATACATTAAAGACCCAAATGGCTCTATCATAAACTGTACTTGCTTTTAAGTACCTAACCATAATAAATCATCAAAAATTAGATGATACTGTATTTGAGACTTATTCTTCATAATATCAAGCAAAAAAGTATTTATTCTCTACTGAGATTGATGAAATATGATATATCTATTTTTGTCTATTTATTATGGTTAGGTACTTATCTGCCCTCTAAAGAAAAATCTTAACATCGCTTGGGTAGATGCAACTGCTCGGGGGATGACATTTATTGCTGTGTGTTTTAGAGGTGTTTTGTCTGATGCCTGATAACCTGTGTCTGTTATTAGTTCATAATTTCCTGAACCATCATTTTCTAATCTATATATAGGTTTTATCATGTGTTCATTATCAAAAAAATGTTCACTAGAAAAGTCAAAAGTAGAGAAAAATCCTTTTTGTATAAAGGCAAAGATATTATGCTCAAAAGCACTAATGTCACCATAAATATCAGGTACACTATTAGTAGCTGAAATAATATATCTCCAATCATTGTCTTCTGGATTAGGTAAAAAACCTTCTATTGTATTCAAAAATGATAAGTTTGTATTATACTTATCAAATATTGTATCTTTATCAAAAGTTCTATTAATCAGCAATCCACTACCATTTTGAGTTTGTGCGGTCTCTTTCCAATTATGTGCTTCTGAAAAAAAGTTATTACTCACCCAACGAGCTTCTTTATAATAAATCTCTTCTAAAGATTTAAAATTCATACCATTCAAATAAGAAGGCATATCAAAAGTCCTAATGGCTTCTTCTATTTCAGGTTCATTATTAGGATTTATTATTCCATTACGCAGGTTAAAACCTCCATCATAACGACCATATATTTCTAAGTGGTCACCAAAAGCATGAGAACCATCTCTCACATGAGCAGGAGAGTGCAAATCTTGTAACATGTGAGACATCATCCCTAAAGTTACAAAAAACTTCGCTTGGTATTTACGGCGACTAGTCTCATCTCCTTCAAAAGATTTTTTCATATACTCAAAAGCATCTTCTAAGCCGTAATCATTTACACGACCTAAACCTAAGTCAACAGTTTCATTGAATACCCAATCTATGTTATCTGTGCGTCCTTGAAACCCTGTACATAGTGTATGGGGTGTTTGCATATCACTAGCTAAAGCAAAACGAAAATATGTTTCCTCTAAATTGATACCACCAGTACAAGCTTCTCGACTATCAAACTGAACAGCATAAAAATGATTATTAAAGCGTCCATCACCTCCAAATGTAAATGGAACTTGATTATGATAGAGAGAATCTTCTAAAATAACTCCAGCTTCCATCATCCCTTGATAGTTTGGATGTATGATTGTAATATTCCAATCTCTGAAACCTGTTTTATTTTCATCTTCTATATAAAATTTATAAGTTCGATTATATTTTTCAAATATTTCATCCTTATAAACTACTTCTATACTATTTAATTCTGTATTTTTCACAAAACTTTCTAAATTTAAAATCTTTTGCATACCACACTCTTCAGTTAATGCACACCTTGTAATAGCTTGATGTGTATTTACCTCAAAAGCTAAAAGAGCCATTGTCCCCAAAATTAATTGTACTATTGTTTTCATATTTTTCTCCTCATTATTGTTTTAAAGTTATGCACTGTATATTACTAAATACAACACCTTCCAAAAAAAGTAAAACTACGATATTTAAAACCCAAAAAACAATTCCAAGTAATCCAATTTTAAATACTATTTTACTCATATATATCTTTCTTTTAATTAACACTATAAAACTAAACAAAATCATTGTAATAGATAAAGGTAAAATAACTACCGTAGAAACTATTAACATATTTAAACTATTATTTACAAGACTACAATCTATACCAATATATCTATCAAATAAAATATAAATAAATATCGTCATAAAAATAAAAATAGATATTTTATTCCGTTTTAACTTTTTTATTATTATCATAACATCCCCATCAAATCAAAGGTACATTGATTTTGCAAATACTTTAAATCATGTTTCTTATTAGAAATTTTTTCTATCTGATTTACTGTTAATTCTTTAGATTGCAAGAGTAATACTATCATAGGTTTTGCCTTTGCATAGATAGCATAGGCTTTTTTTCGTTCAGGTGTATTGAATATAGAATGTTTAGAAAACCTAATAGTTCTATTTAACCCATTTTTAGGTCTATAACGCATCTGTCTAATAGACAAGGCACATTGTTCTGCTGATATTTCAGCTAAAGAGGCTTGAAGTAAAACATTATTAATGTTCTTTTCTTCTTTATGAAAATTCAAAATGAGGGTATAGGCTTTCATCATTTGAAAAGTTGATTCAATATAGATTTTATCACCTTTAAACATTTGAATAATTTTACGCTCTAAATCATCTCTAACAGAATTATTATTTGTATCAATCCCCAAAAGAGTACTGTTATTCTTGCTTATATTAGGTTCAAGAGGTAGAGAATATCCATTAATTTCTTCTCCATGTAAAAATAGAGAAAAAATACTCAAACACACTAATATATTTAAAGTTCTCTTCATCACAACACCTCCAACAAAATCCAATGGCTACCCACGGAGTTAAAATAAAATTTAATCTCTTTTTCTTCACCATTTTCTATAGCAACACCCACGACAAGGGCTTTGAGGTCGTGAAAGTATTTCATAGAGGGATAGGCTACGATGAGATTGAAATAGTGTTTTACTTCTGTATCTATGGTTTTGAGTTTATTTATGGTTTTTTGAGAGGTGAGTTTACTCATCTTGGTATTGTCATCTTCCAAATATGCATCTACAAAACCTCTGGCTAACTCAGAAGGTGTGGGTGGTAGAATAACAAGTACTTGTCTTGTCTTGCTTCCTGTGTTTCCATCGCTATCTTCTACTTCATAAAGAATAAAATATTCTCCCAATACCGAAGAATTGACCTCTCCACTGATAATGACAGTGAGGTTTCCATCTTCTTCATCATAGGCTGTGGCATTTTCTTCTATATAAACTTGATTGAGATACATGGTGACATTTTCATCCCCATTTAAAGTAATTTCAATAGAAGAAACAGAAGGATATGAATTTGGGTCTAAGGAGTCTGTACCTGCTAATAACTCTTCCTCATCAGAATAACCATCATTGTCGTCGTCGGTATCAGTATTATTGCCTATACCATCATTATCGTTATCAAGAGTCTCTGATACATTATAAGGAAAAGCATCAATCCCATTATCTACACCATCACCATCTATATCCCCATCAAGACTATCTATAATCTTATCACAATCAAGGTCAGGTTCTGTGATGCTTTTATCGTAAATAGGGATAGAAATGAGAAGAGAATCATAGGGAATAAGCACAAACTTAGGGCAAGAGTTCCCATAGAGACTGCTAATGAGTACGAAGCTAGTAATGAAGAGGAGTAGTTTTTTTACTTTCATTGTAGAGTCCTTTTAGATATTCTACTTTATTAAAACTTTAATTTTACTTATCTTAATTTATTTGTTTATTTTTTAATAATCATCCAAAAGTCCCAACCCCAAAGCACGTATTTCTAGGTATTTGTGGAAATGGTAGGTGCTATAGTTTGAGGTTTTGGGTTCTATAAGGTAGATATTTTTATCTGAATTTTCTAGATGTGTTTTGCTTTGATTGTAGATGAGTAATCGCATGGATTTTTCAAACATTTCCATGACATTGGCTGTTTTGAAAAAGTTATTTGGCATCTCTTTTTCAAAAGAATGTTCACCCAATACATCTACAGCTAAGAGCGTAGGAGATGAAGCTTCATTGATGCCTAAATTTTCACATAAAAAACCATCCCCATAAATCTCACCCTCTATGAGATGTTCATCAAAAACCCCTGGGATTGCCATGGTGGCTAAGACGGCATCTTTGATATATATATCATCTTTGGCTGTAAAGACACGTTTGTGTCCATTTTTGAGATTGGTTGTGATGAGTTTGAGAGGGATAAGGGTCTCTTGCATTTTTTTATTTTTAAAAATATGGGTTAAAATACGTTCTATCTTAGAGTTATCCACGATAGCATTGCCTGAAAAAGAAAATTTTATCCATTTAGAAACCGATGAAAAGTCTTTGATATGAGAGCGTATCTCTGCTTCTTTGAGTCCTATTGCCATACACGCACCGATGATACCACCCATGCTTGTGCCTATAATCTCATGAGGGCTAAGATGACTTTTTTCTAAGTCATACAAGACACCCAAATGGGCGATACCCAAAGCCCCACCACCTGAGAGGACTAGGCTAAAAGGTCTCTCTTTAAGTATTTGTTTTATGGCTATCTTTTGCATATTTATTTTTTGTTTCTCTCTTGTTTTTTCTTCTTTTGGGCAGCATAGGTGTAGCGACGTTTTTTGTCATAGTCTATCTTTCCCTTTTTTTCTGAGAGAGACTTTTTGCGTGGACGTGCCTGACGTGGTTGCTTGTCTGTAATTTCAAAGCCTTCCATAATCTCACGTTTGACATTGAGTTTGAGATGTTTTTCTATGGTAGAGAATGCATTATAATCGTGGATAGTAAGAAGCGTTACTACGCCTCCTTTATTGTTTGCACGTCCTGTTCTTCCTACTCTGTGTGTAAAGTCATCCGTACTTTCTGGTAAGTCAAAGTTAATCACCAAAGGAAGCTCTTTTATGTCTATCCCTCTAGCGGCTATGTCTGTGGCTACAAGCACTTGTGTCTTACCACTTTTTAGAAGGCTCAACGCTTTGGCACGTCCTCCTCTGTGGATGTCTCCATGAATAATAGAAGTCCAAATATCTTGTGTTTTTAGATAGGCATAAAGTTTGTCTGCCACATCTTTTTTATTGACAAAGATGAGGACTTGTTCTACGCCCATATCTTTGATAAGTTTAGCTGTGAGAGCTGCTTTACGTTTCTTATCTACCTTGTAGGCACGATGTTTGATAGCATTGACTACGTCACGTCTGTTGCTTACCTCTATTATAGTGGGATTGGATAAAAACTCTTTGGAAAGCTTTTTGATATTTTGAGAGATAGTTGCAGAAAAACACATCATTTGTTTAGGATGATTACAGCTTTTGAGTATGGCTTTTATCTCACCCAAAAATCCTAACTCTAGCATCGTATCGGCTTCATCTAGGACAATGGTATTGACATATTGTAGGTTTATCTTATCATGGTGGATAAAGTCTTGTAATCTACCAGGCGTGGCTACTACGATGTCTGCCCCTTGTTTAAGCTTTTGGAGTTGCTCACTCTTTTTTGAGCCACCTTGTACTTTCATTGTTTGTATATCAAGGTACTGAGAAAAAGCCACGATAGTACGAGAGACTTGGTCTGCTAGTTCGATAGTAGGCACTAAGATTAATGCTCGTATGACTTTTTCATCTTTTTTGACTATCTTTTGAAGCTTATTCAGTAGGGGTAGTACATACGCAGCTGTTTTGCCTGTACCTGATTTGGATGCACCCAAAATATCTATTCCTCTCATCGCAGGAGGGATGACTTTATTTTGTATGGCTGTGGTGTTTTCATATTTTTCATGTGCTACAGCACGTAATATATCGGGGTGTAAATTAAGTTTTTCAAATGCTTTGATGGTATATTCCTTCGGTGGCTACTAAGTTTTAAGTGACGTATTATATCATGACCTATTTTAAAAGTATCATTTTCATGAGACTTTCATTGTTTTCTATAGGTTTTATCAGTTTGTCAAAAAGTTTTACAGCTTCTTTATTTTCGATACTTTCGTTATTTTCACTATTCTTTTTGGAAACTACACTTTTTTTATCTTTTTTACTTTTTTTATCTTTTTTACTTTTTATAGTTTTTATAGTTTTTATTACTTTTTTTATCTTCTTCACTTTTTTTGGTTTATATTTAAATGCTTTAATGTTTTTTTTATGCTCTTTGTATGAGGATGCAAAGTCATGTGTTCCTTTTTTGTTGAGCATAAAATAAAGATAGTTTGTTTTTTTAGGGTTAAAAGATGCTTCTAAGGCTTGGATACTCACCGTACAAAGGGGAGCAGGAGGAAGACCTTTATGTTTGTAGGTATTATAGTAACTCATATCGGTTTTGATACGGCTAGAAGTGACTACTTTATGTGAATATTTTCCATAATTGAGTGTCCCATCCATTTGGAGCCTCATATTTTTTTCCAAACGATTTTGGATGACAGAAGAGATAAGAGACATCTCTTTAGAGTTGTAGGTTTCTTTTTGTATAATAGAAGCAATAATGAGTATTACTTTTAGTTCTAACTCATTGGGGACACTATTGGTGTATTGTTGGCTAAAAAGGTTTAATTTATCATTAGACATCGCAAAAAGTGCCGATAAAATAGATGCTTCATCGGCATCTGTAGGAACAATATAAAATCCAGAAAGAATATCTGCTTCTGTAAAGGTGCTTTTTTCTTTATAGATTTTGAGTAGTTTTTTTGGGTTTAGGTTTAAGTCTTTGGCAAGGCGTTTGGTGAGTTCTTCACTATTTTCTCCTCCATAGATTTTAATACGTATGGTCTTCATCTCTTCTTTTGTTATATTTTTAAAAAATTCAAATCTCTCTTTTTCTATTTTGGGTACACGATACCATCCTTTTTGAGGTGTATCAAAGAGTACATTGAGCATAATTTTATCTATGTCATAGACACTATACCCATGTTCTTGTAGCGTAGCTATCAATGAATCATTTGTCGCTTTAGGCAGATAAAAAGTACTTTTTCCTTGTTCTATAGGGATAAAGTTGTAGGCTAGGGGGATGAGTAGGAGTATAATGAGTAGTTTAGATAAAAGACGTAGAAAATGGTATTTTATACGTACCAATCTCTGCATCAAATATCCTTATATGTATATATTATGAACTACTATAGTTTCTTTAGGCTTGATACTTACTTAAAAGAGTGAATACTCTTCTTGTATTGTATTTAAGATACTTTTATCAGCATTATAGATAAAAGCATAGTTATATTGAATATTTTTCAATAAATGACGTACTTCATCTTCACTCTCAAACCAATGGGGGTGGTCAATACCAGGTACTTTGGTCTTAGGTGGGGTAAATACGACACTTTTTACCCACATATTACTTCTCATCACATACTCTCTTGCTTTGGTAATATCAGAAGTGTTGTCGGTAAAAATGGCTACTCTATCACTCTTACTCGCTTGTGTTGAGCGTAATTTTGCATCAATAAAGATAGGCATAAAATGCTTGGTATACTTTATCCGATCCATCGTAGTAGGTAGGGTATGTATATTACAAAAGTCTACAGCACGAAGTAGGTACTCCAAATGAAAGGGAATAAGCTCTTTTTCTTGATAAAGAAATCCACCCACTTTATAGGTAGATTTGAACAATGTATCAGAGACGATATAGCCCTCAACATCTTTGTTTAATGTAGATACATCAGGTTTGATAAGTTGCATCAACTCTTTATCTGTACCTACAAACAAAGAAGCATCGCTATTGAGTATCTGTTCAAATGCTTTTTTCCAATCATTGGCAATGAAAGAGACATTGCCTTTATGTTTGAGTATCATTTTTAAAAAGGTAAGTTCATGTTCTGAAAGTAGATAAAAGAGTGCTTCTTTTTTTATGATGACATAGCGTACGAGCTTAAAAGCAGCCAATTGAATATCTGAAACTTTTATCCATGCAATTTCATCATCTCTTCTTTTAATTGTTTCATCATCATAGATAATAGCATAGGCACCATTGGCTATGGCTTGGTCTATCTCTTCTTGATTGGATGAGATAAAAAGGTCACCATCTTCTACTTTGGAGTAAAATACAGTAGCCGATTCTATCGCTTGGACTTGAGGGGTATTGATTAAGACCCCTTCTGTTAGATTAATAATATCTTCAATTTTCATATTTAACTCCCTTACCCGATAGGTGTGCCAGAAGTTTTTGGTTTTTCTGGGCGTATCATACATAGACCATCTTTATCTTTGGCAGCTAAAAGCATACCTTCTGAAAGATGTCCCATGAGTTTGGCTGGGTTAAGATTGGCTACCACACAAACTTGTGTATCTAACATATCTTCAGCACTGTACCACTCTTTGATACCTGCAACTATTTGTCTTGGTGTCTCTTCTCCTACATCCACTTGAAGTAAGAGGAGTTTTTTACTTTTTGGTACTTCATCTGCTTGGACTACCGTACCTACCTTTAAAGAAGTCTGGAAAAATTGGTCTATGCCTATGAGTGCTATGCCTTCTGTAGGCTTAGATTGATTCTCTTTTTTCTTAGGATTTTCTTTCTTTTTAGGCTCTTCTTTTTTATCTACAGGGTCTATTTGTGCAAGTAGTGGCTCTTCTATACGAGGGAAAAGAGGGTCTATCTTCTCTAGTGTAAATGTCTCAAGAAGTGCCGTACCCATGGCTAATTTAGTCCATGTATCATGATTGATACTAAAGCCCAATGCTGTAGAAATTTTGGTACATATCTCAGGCATGACAGGATAGAGCATCACAGAAACTTTGGCAAGTATCGCAGCGATAAGACCATTGAGTGCCATGGCTTCTTCTTCTTTGCCTTCTTTTATGAGTGTCCATGGTTGATACTTATCTATGGCTCTATTTGCTACAGTCAGTGGTCTCCATAACTCTTCTAAATAACGATGAAGTTGCATCTCATACAAAAGAGGTTCTAGTTTAGCAAGTGAAGCATGGACTTCATCGAGTTCTACTTGATAGTATTTTTCTACCAGTGAAGAGTCTACCTTCCCTTCAAAATATTTCCCAGACATACCGATAAGACGGTTCATTAAGTTACCAAGGTCATTACCTAAATCCGAATTGATACGGTCAATCAAGGCTTTTTGAGAAAAGTCACCATCTCCACCAAAAGGAACTTCACGAAGCATAAAATAACGAAAACTATCTAGTCCATAGGCATCTGCTACTTCTTTGGGATTGACGACATTGCCTTTAGATTTGGACATTTTCTCACCATCACGTGTCCACCAACCATGTGCTGCAATATGCTTGGGCAAGGGTAGGTCAAGGCTCATAAGAAATGCAGGCCAGTAGATAGCATGAAAACGTAAAATATCTTTACCAATGAGCTGAACACGAGCTGGCCAATAGTCCATATTGGCATCATCTGTACCATATCCTAAGGCTGTTACATAGTTCATCAACGCATCGAGCCATACATACATGACATGCTTAGGGTCATTCATATCTTCAGGGAGTTTGACACCCCAATCAAAAGAAGTACGTGTGATAGAAAGGTCTTGAAGACCTCCTTCTACAAAACGTATCACTTCATTTTTTTTGCTTCTTGGTAAGATACAATCATCGTTTTGAGCATACCATTCAAGCAGTCTATCTTCATACTTTGAAAGTTTAAAGAAATAACTCTCTTCTTCTACAATACTCGTACTTTTCCCACATTCAGGACAAAATTCTTCATCCACGAGCTGAATCAATGGGAAAAAAGTCTCACAAGAGATACAGTAATGCCCTTTGTACGTATCTTTGTAAATATCCCCATTACTGTGCATGGTACTAAAGGCTTTTTGTACACCCTTAATATGCTCAGCATCAGTTGTTCTGATAAATTTATCATAAGAGATGTCAAAGTCATCCCAAAGGTTTTTGAAAGTAGCAGAAATTTCATCAGCATAGGCTTGACTTGTTTTCCCTCTACTTTTGGCTGCTTCTTCTATCTTTTGACCATGTTCGTCTGTACCAGTAAGAAAAAAGGTTTCAAGCCCTGCCATACGAGAATACCGTGCAAGTGTATCTGCAATGATAGTCGTATAGGCATGACCAATGTGTGCAATGTCATTGACATAATAAATAGGTGTAGTAATATAAGCTTTTTCGCAAGAGTTTGACATATAAAGTGTTTCCTTAAACAAATGAGTTTTTTAATCGCCAATTTTATCTAAAACGTGCTGTCAATAGGGTAAAATAATAATACTTAAGCGTGTGAAAGGCTATATCATCTACTACGTCTACATCGTACACTGTGCTGATAACACACTTTATACAGGTATATGTACCCATATAGAACGCCGTGTATTAGAACATAATACTTCTAGTAGGGGAGCAAAATACACACGTAGCAGACGACCCGTAAGCCTTCTCTATCATGAACCCCATCCAGATAGAAGCAGTGCGTCTAAACGTGAATATCAGATAAAAAAGAAAATGACCAAAAAAGAAAAATGGGCGTTAATAGAGCAGAGTTGAATCACTACGTATTTATGTTGTAGTATTAGTCTCTTCAATAGGTGGTACCACAACTGTAGCATTGATATTTACTGTCACTGTGGCTTCATTCGAGAGTGTGCCTTTGTTGTCTTTTACAGTATAGGTAAAGGTTTCTGTACCTACATAAACTCCATCAGAGATATATTGGACAGTTCCTTCTTGATTGACCACTGTACTACCTTTACTTGCATCACGGACAATTGTCACAGATGTGGTATTGATAGTGTTGCCTGTACTTGCCGTATCATTGCTCAATACGTTAATGGTAACACTACCTCCAATAGAGAGACTGGCTGTATCATTTGAAGCAATAGGTGCAACAATAGGTGTATTGAACTCAATATTTTCACAGCCTAGTAAGACAAAGAGTGAGATAAAGAGTGTAGGTAAGTAGTGTTTCATGTAAAATCCTTTTTATATCTGCTATCTTATCTAAAAGTTTATAAAGTTACAATATAATATTCTTACAAATACTCATACTTCGAGGTAAAATTATGTTAAAAATATTTTCTCTTCTTGCGATACTTTTCTCTTTTCTATCTGCACAACAAAACAATATAGTACTTATTTCTATGGGGGATTTGATAATACCTATAAGCACATCTAGTACCACTACCACGCCTTTGGTCGCAGGAGAAGTGGTCTTAAATCAAGACAATTTATTGGCATTGGTCAATAATGCACGGAGTTCTGGGCAAAACTGTGGAGGGATTTATTATCCTCCTGTAGCAGATGTTTCTTGGAATGGCACAGTAGAATCATCGTCTCGGATACACAGTGATGATATGTATCGCAATGGCTTTTTTAGCCATACAGGAAGTGATGGTTCTTTACCATGGGATAGATTGACGAGGGTTGGATATAGTTGGAGTAATGTAGGCGAAAATATAGCGTGGGGTTACACGAGTGAAGAGAGTGTTATTGCAGCATGGCTCAATAGCCCTGGACACTGCAGCAATATCATGAGGTCTTTTTTTACGCACATGGCTCTTTCACGTGTGGGTACTTATTGGACGCAATCTTTTGCACGACCACAATAATATGCAAGATACATTGAATTTAGTACTCAAACAAAGCACCGTAGAAAACCTACAACTCTTTTCTAAAATGTTAAATAAAGATGTAAATCAAATATTAGAAGCGTCTTTAGAGCAGTACTTTGACAGTGAACAAAAACGTCTAATGGAAAAGAATATAGAAGATGAAAATGCCATGACCAATCTGGATTATAATGAGTTTTGGGATGATATGGATTTGGATTAGATGAAAGAAAAATTTCAATCTATAGCCAAAGAACTCCTCATCGCAGGGGTACTTTTATTTAGTATCACTACACTTATTAGCTATCTGCGTACACCTACGCTAAGTAGTAATCAACTGCCTTTAAAAACAGTGATACTCTTAGATGGGAGTAGCTATACACTCACAAAAGGCAAACCTCTAGTGCTTCATTTTTGGGCAACATGGTGTCCTACTTGTAGACTAGAATCTGGCAATATCGAGACACTTTCAAAACACTATAATGTACTAAGTATCGCTGTCAATTCAGGAAGTGATACACAACTACAAGCATACATGCACGAAAAATCACTTCACTTTAACGTACTCAATGACAAAGATGGCAAATGGTCAAAACAGTTTAATATAGAAGCTTTTCCTACTACCTTTATCTACAATAGCCACGGAGAACTTAGTTTTACCGAAGTAGGATATACCACTACAGCAGGGCTTTTGGCTAGACTTAAAATAGTGGATTAAAAAGCATTTTATCTTTGAGCCATTACCTCAAACCAATCTCTCTTAAAATGCTTTTTGATATAGGCTTCTGTGTGGGGAATAAAGCAAGAGGTGCAGTTGTGATGAATAGACGAGCTATTTATATATTGGCTTCCTTGTCTTGCGTTGATACTACACAAAGAGAAGAGGGTTTTGTCTGCTACTTTTGAGAGTCCATTATCATCAAATCTAAAGTGTGGACAGGCACAAAGATAGCAGTTTAAGGTGGCGTTGTCATGGCATTTGGTGTGTGTTTGATAGAGGAGACAAAAATCAGGTTCTTTGATGAGCATGTTATCAAATCTAAAGTATGCAATGACTTCATCCTCACTAAGATGGCTTAGTTTTTGCATGATGGCTTTATGTTTTTCTCCGTGGGTTTGAAACCATTCTAGGTAGGTCATGCTGTGCCTTTTTTAAAGCTCTTCATCACAAATAAAATTACGATACATTCTATGAGGAGAAGAAGATAATGTAGAAGATAGACCTGTTCTGTAGGGACTGTGATATTTTGATAGATAAGAAGTTTGTAGAAGAGATAAGAGATACCCATACCCAAAAGATAGCCCAATTGTTTGCTTGTGTCTACTTGTGTAAGGAGTGTATCCCTAGAGAGTAGTAGGGTCTCTGCTCGTATCAAGTATGAGCCAAAAACAAAGGTCATTTGGTAGCCTATATACATGAGTAACGCTGTTTGATAAGTATACCCAACGCTTAGGAAAAAGAGTATGGCAAAGAGTAAAATAACTTCTACCCCTAAGGAGATACGAAAAAACCATTTGGCATTGAGTATATGATGGTAAAGACGAGCGATACCTAGCATCCCCAAAGCCAATATCAGACCCCCCAAAGAGTAAATTGAAGGTTCAAGAGGGCTATAGAGTGTAAATATTGCTCCTACAGAAAGTCCTAAAAACAAAGAGTTAAAGAACTTATATCGGATAAACCAATACGGAACAATATGAAACATTAGAAGCTATACTTTAGTGTAGCATAAAATGAACGTCCTTCTGTTGCATAGTTATATACCGATTGATACGCTTCATCAAAGATATTTTTGGCATGGATATTTAAATCCATATTGTCCATAATCGCTGTGCTAAAGTGTAAGTGCCATAGCGTATAATTACCAGTAGAAACAGAAGAAGGTACAGGGAAGCCACCATCTGTATCTAGTCTATCGCCTACATACTCTGCATCGATACCAAAGTGCATATCATTAGCAGTATAGTAGTCTAACGATGCATTGAGTGTGTCTGTAGCACGTCTAACTAAGTCTGTACCATCTTCTTTTTCAAAATCAAAGAGGTGGGTGTAGTTGGCTGATAGTATGAGATTATAAGCAGAAAAGTGATGTTTCCCTTCTATTTCTAGCCCTGAAAATGTGGATGTACCATGGATATTGGTATAGCCTCCAATATAGGTCACAGGATCAGAGATATAGTCGATAGAATCTTCTACTTCACTATGAAAATAGCTAATATTAATAAGGTCTTTATATCCAGCAGAGATGTCATAGCCTTTTGTATAACTAGGTTTTAAGAGTGAACCCAATGAGACATTGGCTAATTGATAGGCACTTGGTGCATCATAAGAGGTATAATAGTTCGCAGAAGTGCTAAATCCTTCTAAAAATATATGCTTATGTTTGATTCCTACTTTGTAGCTCATTTTGTTGTCAAACTCATTAAAGGCATCATATCTTAGATTGGTCTCTAGTAGGGTACGCTCATTGATGTCATATAGGTTTGAAAGATATATTGCCTCATTGCTATAGTCAGATTGACTCGCATCAAAGCTATTGTATTGGTTAAAGCCATCTATCTCTTTATATTCTAGTCCTAAGATAGCTTTACCACTACTATAGGTATATCCATTGATAAGAGAATATTCATTGAGTGTGGCTTGGTAGGCATTGTGTGCATCCCCAAAAAATCCAGTGGTATAATAGTCTCTCTCATACTCGCCTTTACTCGCATGAAAAGTAGCACTATAGGCATTTTTGTGAAACATATAATCAAAGGCAATATTGTCTTGTTTTGCTGTGGCATGACTGTAGCTATCCTCGGCTAAATCAGCACTAAAAGGGTCATCAAAATCTGTTTTAGTTGAAATAGTGTTATAGCTTAGGTTCACTTTATTGTTTTTATTGATGATATAACCTAGTTTTAGGTTGATAGATTGATTATTATATCCATCTTTTTCTCCATCATGAGGGGCTAGAGCAGAGTAGCCATCAGTATCTAAGTAAGAAGCCAATACTTGTGCTGTAAACTTTTCATCTTTATAAGAAAGAGCTGTATCTACTCTTGTGGTTTGGTATGAGCCGTACGTGACACCTACTGAGCCATGTACACCTTGTTTGGCTTCTTTGCTGATGATATTGATAACACCTGCACTAGCATTGCTTCCCCAGATACTACTAGCCCCACCTTTTAAGACTTCTATCTGTTGGATATTGGCAGTGGTAAGGGTATCTAGTAAGGCTCTACCATCTGTAGAACTAGGGTCATTAAGACGCATACCATCTAAGAGTACCAATACTTTCCCCCCATCAGCACCACGGACAAACAGTGATGTAGCCTGTCCCAATCCACCTGCACTTGCTACAGAAATACCTACTACACCATTGAGGGCTTCTGCTACGCTAAGGTATCCTTTTTCTTCTATATCTTCAGAAGTAATCACAGAGATATTAGAAGTGCTTCTTTCTATAGAAGTAGGAAGTTTATTGGTCGTAGTCACGACGATATTTTCTAAGTTAGTTTGGGCAAACGTATGTGTAGTCAAAAGTAAAGTAGCCGTAATAAGGCTTAATTTGTATGTGGTCATCTGTGTCTCTTTTTTTATATTTTATAAGAAGTCTATTCTGATAGTAAAAAGCAGGGTATGCTCTCTAGCTAAATGCGTATGTGTATCAAATATATGATTAAAGAGGTGGTGCAGTTTTAGGAGGGAAAAGACAATAGGCTAATTTATGGTACTGATAGTTACTCTCTAAGCGACTCAACTTATGTAAAGTCGAGTACATCGCAATCACGGCTAGTGAAAAGTACTGTCTAGTATAACCTCGTAAATGTTTCATATCGCGAATTATACATAAAAATGCTTTACTTTGACCTCTTAGTGCATACTAGCTATAATATCAAAAACAAAGGATATACAATGACATTAGAATCATTACAAAATTTGATACGAGAAGAAGTGGGGGTGTTGCTTTATTTTTCTGGAGAAAATTGTAATGTTTGTCATGCTTTGCGACCTAAGTTTAAAGAAACCTTTGATGCACATTTTCCTCAACTTAAACAAGTCTATTTAGATGCCCATGAAAATCCAGAAATTTCTGCGTATTATTCTGTGTTTACCGTGCCTACCATGTTGGTTTTTATGGATGGCAGAGAGTTTATTCGTGAGGGGAGGGCTGTAAGTTTACATAGACTTAAAGAACAACTTCAACGCCCTTATGGGATGCTTATCTCATAGCCTTCCAAACAGATGATGCATTATTTTTGTGTCACAATAGAGATGTTTTCAAACCCTTTGGCTTTTAAAATGTCTATAATAGAAACAAAATACTCAAAGGCTGAGGCTTTGTCCATGTGTAAAGAGATGATGTCTTTTTTGGGGTCTAGTTTTTGTAGTTTTGTTTTGATATTTTCTAGGCTTAAAGATTCTTTGTCATAAAAGTACTTGCCCTCTTTATCTATGGCGATATGGACTGCTTTTTTCTCTTTGGATTTTTTAGAACTGGCTGTGGGTAAATCTACTTTTATGGTTTGATTTTTGACAAAAGTAGATGTGGCTAGTATGATAACTAGCAATACTAAAACGATGTCAATAAAGGGTACTACATTCATTTTGTCGAAGCGTTCACGTCTCATTTATTTCTCATCATTCATAATTTCCCATCTTGATAGGAGTATATCTACTTTGGTCAGTAAGGCATTGTATAAAACAGTAGCAGGTATGGCTACGACTAATCCTGCTGCTGTGGCTTTGAGTGCTAGGGCTAAATGCTTCATGATTTCACCAGGGTTGATGGTGTCTTGTTGGTCACCGATGATATAAAATGTAAGGATAATGGCTAAAACTGTACCTAAAAGTCCGATATAAGGAGCGTTTGAGCCGATACTAGCGATGGTAGCTAGACGCTTGGAAAGGTCTATTTCTAGGGCTAGTTTATGGGTGTATTGACTCAAATCAATAGAGCGATAATAGAGTAATCTCTCTATAGCATAGGCAAAAGTGATGAAGCTTAGAAATATGAGCAGTCCGATGACTCCATAATCTACAACATCTTTAATTTGTTCGATAGGCATATAATTTCCTGATATTTTAGTTGCTGTATTATAGCAAACTAATAGTAAATATTACAACTTTTAGGTATAATCACGTAATTTTATAATACGATGGTAGGAAAATATTGTGATGACACTAAAAGAAGCACTAACAAAATCTAATGAAGAGATGGCAACGCTTAGAGCAACGCTTGAAGAAAAAGCAAAATCCTCTGGACTCAATGCTTATATAGGATTTGAGAGCTTAGGAGAGGGTGTTCCTATCCTTATTAAAGACAATATCCAAGTGACAGGGTGGTCAGTCACTGCTGGGTCTAAAATCTTACAAGGATATATAGCACCGTATAATGCCACTGTGATTGATAACTTAAAGTCTAAAGGTATGATGGCATTTGGTCGTGCCAATATGGATGAGTTTGCTATGGGGTCAACCACGGAGAGTTCATTTTATGGAGCAACACTCAATCCACATGGTAACAACAGAGTACCAGGAGGAAGCTCAGGTGGTTCGGCTGCTGCTGTGGCAGGAGGTATCGCTATCGCTGCTTTGGGTTCTGATACAGGGGGTTCTATCCGTCAACCAGCTGCCTATTGTGGGGTAGTGGGGATGAAGCCTACGTATGGGCGTGTGAGTCGTTTTGGTCTAGGTGCCTATGCCTCTAGTCTTGACCAAATTGGCCCTATCGCACAAAATGTTGAAGATGCGGCTATCTTGTATGATGCCATCAAAGGACATGACGACAAAGACTCTACATCAGCAGATTTTGAGATAGAAGATATAGCAAATCATCTCAATAGCGATGTAAAATTGACTATCGCTGTAATAGACTCTTATGTAGCCCAAGCTGACGCAGATATACAAAAAGCCTTTGCGTATACCGTAGCCAAACTAGAAGACGCAGGGCATACTATTGTACACAAAGAGCTTTCCAATACCAAATATGATATTGCTACCTATTATGTATTAGCCACGGCTGAAGCAGCGACAAATTTAGCACGTTATGATGGTGTCCGTTATGGTAAGAGAGCAGCCTCTAAAAATACAGAAGAGCTGTTTTATAATACCAGAAGCGAAGGGTTTGGAGATGAAGTAAAAAGACGTATTATGTTGGGTAACTTTGTACTCTCCTCTGGCTATTATGATGCCTATTATGTCAAAGCCCAAAAAGTAAGACACCTTATACGTGATGAGTTTAATGCTATCTTTGAAGAGGCTGACTTGATACTCTCTCCTGTTGCTCCTGCTGTTGCCCCTAAAGTAGGTGCATCCCAAGACCCATTAGAGATGTATAAGAGTGACATGTACACCATTGCCATTAACCTAGCAGGGCTTCCTGCTATTTCACTTCCTGTGGCTAGTAATGATGAGGGGATGCCTGTAGGACTCCAACTCATTGCCAAAGCATTTAACGAAAAAACACTTTTTAATGGTGCTATGAGCATGGAAAAAGTGGTAAATTATAACAATAACTAAGATGTCTTTCTCACTAAAGGTGTCGCTTTAGTGAGATGAATTGAATGTGAGCTTTGCTCTCAAGAAAGAAGAAGGATTTATATGAAAATTAAAAAAAGAGCATTGACATTTGAAGATGTCTTATTAGTCCCACAACATTCAGTTGTATTACCAAAAGAAGTAAGTGTTACAACGATGCTAACTAAAAGAGTTTCTCTCAATATTCCTATCGTCTCTGCTGCGATGGATACAGTCACAGAGTATAAAGCAGCAATTGCTATGGCTCGTCTAGGTGGTATTGGTGTCATACACAAAAATATGGATGACAAAACACAAGCCAATCAAGTACGCAAAGTCAAAAAATCAACTTCGGGTGTCATTATAGACCCTGTGTTTATTGGGCCAGATGCTAGTGTGGGTGAAGCTGATGCTATCATGGAAGAGTACCATATCTCAGGAGTACCTGTGGTAGATGAAAACCATACCCTCATTGGTATTTTGACCAACCGTGATATGCGTTTTATCTCTGATATGACACTCAAAGTGAGAGAAGTGATGACTGCTGCTCCCTTGGTAACAGCCAAAAAGGGTACGACACTAGAAGATGCCTCAAAAGTGATGCACAAGCATAAGATAGAAAAACTTCCTATCGTAGATGATAATGACAAATTAATAGGTCTTATCACGATTAAAGATATAGAAAAAAAAGAAAAATATCCCAATGCCAATAAAGATGAACAAGGGAGACTAAGAGTAGCTGCTGCTATTGGTGTAGGACAACTTGACCGTGCCAAAGCATTGGTAGAAGCTGGGGTAGATGTCATTGTGCTTGATTCAGCACATGGACACTCACAAGGTATCATTGATACGGTGAAGCGTATCAAAAAAGAGTTAGATATTGATGTCATCGCAGGAAATATCGCTACAGGTGAAGCAGCACAAGCCCTTATAGATGCTGGAGCTGATGGTGTCAAAGTGGGTATTGGCCCAGGTTCTATCTGTACCACACGTATTGTAGCAGGAGTGGGAGTCCCACAAATCTCTGCTATTGACGAAGTTGCCCTTGTTGCCAATAAAGCAGGTGTACCCGTTATCGCTGATGGTGGTATCAAGTACTCAGGTGATGTAGCCAAAGCCTTAGCCGTTGGTGGAAGCTGTGTCATGCTAGGAAGTGCCTTAGCAGGAACATACGAAACACCTGGCGAGATGGTGCTTTTTAATGGTAGACAATTTAAAGAATATAGAGGTATGGGAAGCATCGGTGCGATGACCAAAGGGAGTACAGACCGTTATTTCCAAGAAGGTACAGCAGCAGATAAGCTCGTACCTGAGGGGATAGAAGGGCGTGTACCTTACAGTGGTAAGATAGCCGATGTTGTACATCAAATGATAGGTGGATTACGTTCATCTATGGGTTACTGTGGTTCAGAGTCTATCCAAGCATTTTGGGAAAAAGCAGAATTTGTAGAGATTACAGCAGCAGGACTCAAAGAGTCTCATGTGCATGATGTGACTATTACCAAAGAATCTCCAAATTATCATGGTTAGGATAGTTAGGCACGTGTATTATTGTATAAATTATTTTAAAGGAATGACCAATGGGTAGAGCATTTGAATATCGTAAAGCAGCAAAAATGAAAAGATGGGGAGCGATGTCTCGTATCTTCCCTAAACTAGGTAAAATTATTACGATGGCAGCCAAAGATGGAGGTATGGATCCAGATATGAATCCTAAACTTCGTACAGCCATCCTTAATGCCAAAGCACAAAATATGCCAAAAGACAATATCGATGCCGCCATCAAACGTGCCGCAGCCAAAGACTTAGCCGATATTAAAGAGCTTACGTATGATGTAAAAGCTGGTCATGGTGTACAAATGATTATTTCTTGTGCTACAGATAACAATATGAGAACCGTAGCCAATGTAAAAGCTATCTTAGTACGTAATGGAGCAGAAATGCTCACTTCTGGGTCTTTAAACTTTATGTTTACGCGTAAGTGTGTCTTTATCGTAGATAAGACTACAAATATGGATATAGAAGAGCTAGAGTTAGAACTGATAGATTTTGGACTAGAAGAGATAGAAGAAGATGTAGAACCACAAGAAGAGGGTGAAGATATAAATATTCTTAGAATCTATGGAGAGTTTACCTCATTTGGAGAGCTTTCTAAAGGCTTAGAAGATATGGGTATCAATGTCAAAAAAGCCACCTTAGAATATATAGCCAATACCCCTATAGACCTAGCCGAAGAACACATAGAAGAGCTAGAAACCCTCATCGACAAACTAGAAGACGATGAAGATGTACAGACGGTGTTTACCAATATTAATTAAAATCAGATTAGCTCTTGGGAAGTGAGGTTTCAACCTCACCCAATAACCTGCTAAAGCAAACGCATCACTACTGCACAGTCACAACCCTTATCGTGCGTGGTAGTGTTTCATTTCCTGCTTTATCTTTGACTGTATAGGTGATAATATAAGTACCACGAGCATTCGTATTGACCGTATCTCCACCTAGAACTATTTTATCTGTAATATCTCCATCGACATCATCTTTGGCTGTTGCTCCTGCATCTGTATAGCTTGTTCCTTTGGCTATAGTCACAATCTCACTACCGATTAGGGTAATAATAGGTAAAGTCGTATCAGGAATTACTTCTGGAATGACTTCTAAGACTGGTTCGGGAACTGGTGTTGGTGTTGGCTTGGGTACTGGACGAGAAGCAGGAACTACTATTTCTTCTCCTAATGCTGTTATCAGTGCTTGTATTTCTTCTTTTGTGTCCACCTCTTCTTTGCTAAGATTTGATATGACTTGATTTATCTCTAGCAAAAGTAATTCTGTTACACCAACTACCCCTGCTAGTTCATAATCCTCAACCGTTGGGATTGGCTCAGCATTTTCTGCGAAATAAATAATCTTATCCATGGCTACTTTTTCTTTACTCTCTTCATTACTGCCACAGCCTAGAAACAAGACGATACCTACTACTAGCGTTACTACATATTTAACTATTTTTGTCATTTCAAATCCTTTTATTTTAATCTTGTTTATACGGTATCATAATCATAATATCACCGACCATAATAGGCACATATTTTTTAAGTATAGGTGTTTTTGTATCATCCCTATCCAGTGGATTTGACCCTGCTTTGATTTCGTTGGCATTACTCACACCATCGCCATCAGCATCAGCATCTCCACCATCACTAGCATCCAAAGGGTCTAATCCCCATCTATATTCATCAGCATCAGAGATACCATCATTGTCATCATCAGCATCTGAATGATTTCCTATGCCATCTCCATCTGTATCTGTCCATTCATCAGGATTGAGTGGAAAAGCATCAAGAGCATCAAGCACACCATCATTATCATCATTAGGGTCTTCATTATTCCCTATTCCATCTCCATCTGTATCAATAGACTCATTAGGGTCATTTGGAAAAGCATCTTCATCATCTATGACCCCATCTCCATCACTGTCTCTTGTTGTCACAGATACTTCAAATGTTTTACTGCTATTCAATGTACCATCAGAAACAACAATCGTAATAGTAACTGTGCCTATAGTATTTCCTACAGGATTAAGCGTAAAGTTTTGTATCCAAGAAGAAGTATCTAGTGTTCCATTCCAATTTTCTGTTACAGTCAAAATACTTGTATCACTTGATTTTACAGTTAAAGTTAAATCTTCCAAATCAACATCTGAGATATTTACCTCATAATTACTTGAAGCATCATCTTCTATAATTTCTATATTGCTAAAAATGGTATGGATAAGAGGTGCATCATTCACACTTGTAGAAATAACTGTAGTACTACTATTGTTTGTATTACTTGTACTATCATTTGCTGTTATTGTAAAAGTAGTCGTCTCTGTAAGTCCAACGGCTACTCTATTCTCACTAGGATTAAATGTAATCGCTCTAAGCATGGCTTGAACACTAGTAATCGTTCCACTTACTATGCTTGTTTGAGATAAAACACCTTTGGCATTATCATCTAGCGTAATAGTAATAGAGATATTATCAGCTTCATTATCTCCTAAAGTGATTGTAGAAAATGGAGTGATGGTATCATTATCATCTACTAGCTGTCCTGATACTGTATTTACAATAGTTGGAGCAAAGTTTTCCGTAGTTGTGAAGCTCCAAGTAGTCTTATCTAAGATACCTACAAAATCATTAGCATTAGTATCTTTTAATACAGCACTTGCTATTTGCACATAATACTGAGTATTGAAATCTAGCGTTACTGTGGGATTGACTGTTACAAAATAGGCAACAATGCTAACATCACTACTACTGACATCAATACTCTCTATCAAACTATCATCTATTGTACGGTAAATATTAATCGTACCACTACCCTTTATCATGTTTTCGCTCATAGTCATAACAAGGTTAGTCCCTGTTGATACTCCTATGGCATTATTTGTTGGACTTGTAGAGGTGATGGTTGGCACAATAGTATCCACATTCATAGAAAGTTGGGTAGATGCTGTATTTGCATTTCCTGCTGTATCTGTAAATGTATTTGATGCTACATCTATGGTAGCTGATGTAGTGCTTGAAGCTGTTGGCGTAAAAGTTGCTGTATAACTTGTGCCACTTCCTGCAAAATTACTTAAAGTTCCACCTACTGCTGTAATATCTCCTACTACAAAATCACTTGATGCTTCACTCAAAGTAAATGTAAGTGTGGCTACTTCTCCTGCTTTAAGTGCTGTATGGCTTGAAGTGATTGTGATGGTTGGGATAATAGTATCAACACTCATACTAATTTGGTTTGATGCTGTATTTG
>Ga0256838_1000046_pt1 | contig 95644 bp, 100 predicted proteins | sample 4571419metaG_FD_185978 | JGI IMG/M metagenome (GOLD analysis project Ga0256838, IMG submission 185978) | Hydrothermal vent microbial communities from Guaymas Basin, Mexico - 4571-419 | ecosystem: Environmental > Aquatic > Marine > Hydrothermal vents | place: Mexico: Guaymas Basin | collected... | reverse complement strand
TATTAGAAATTGGAGCCTTACAATCTCCCAACTAAATATTCATTTTAAGGAGAGATTGAAAGATGCTTTAGATTTGCTATAATGTCATAGGTCAAGAGGTGCTGACACAGAATTTATTACAGTCCCGGAAATAGTGGATATAGAATATTATTCACTACAAAAGATGGTATTATATATTTTCAAGATATTATGAACCACGATAAATATGATAGATTAACAAAGGATTGTTGATAATTATTTTTGACTCGTTCTAAATTTTTAACTGAGAACGCATAAATTGAATAAATTAAAATAAATGCAAAGCCTAATCAGCAGGCATATAATGTTTCTCTTTTTTCTTAGCTTCTTCTCTTTTTTTACTTCGTGCTTCTCTCTTTTTTTCCATCATTACCGCATCTCTTAAATCCTCTTCATTGTCAAACTGTGTGGCGTCTATAAATTTTGATTGGTCATCAAATTGTCCTGTTTTTACACCCCAAAGTAGGGCTATAAGACCTAATGCACCTAAAAATGTGGAGACTCCTATCATCATGATTATGATACTTTCATTCATGTTTATCCTTAAATTTTAGTGTTTTGATTCTCATAGAGTTTCCTACAACTATAAGAGAACTCAGACTCATGGAGAGTGCAGCGATAAGAGGTGTAACAAAACCCATCACAGCAAGGGGAACGGCTATGATATTGTAAAGAAGAGAGAAACTAAGGTTCTCTTTGACTGCTCTAAAAGTTCGTTTAGATAGTCTGTAGGCTTTGTAGATGCTCTCTGGTTTTTCATCTAGTAGTACAACATCACTAACCGAGATAGCCACATCTGCACCATTTCCCATAGCTATAGCGATGTTAGACTTAGCAAGAGCAATAGTGTCATTGATACCATCTCCTATCATCACTACAACATAACCCTCTTTATGAAACTTGTCTATCATCTCTGCTTTACTTTGAGGTAGGAGTTTAGCATGTATTTCTGTAATGCCTACAGCTTTAGCTACTCTCTTTGCACTCTCTTCATGGTCTCCTGTAAGCATGACAACACGGGTTCCCATGGCTTGTATCTTTTTAATAGCTTCGGCTGAACCTTCTCTTATGGTGTCGTTGAGTTCAAATTTGGCTACAAGCGTATTGTCTATGGCGAAAAAGAAGAGGGTGTTTTCAGTTTTTTCATCAACGTCTATGCCGATGGAGTGCATATAAGAAGCGTTACCACCTAAAAGTTTTTTACCTTGGTAGAGTGCTTGGATTCCTTTTGCTTGAACGGTTTTTATCTCTTCTAAATGGAGTGTTTTAAGCGTTTCATGTGATAGCTTCAAATACTTAGCGATACCTTTTGAGATGGGGTGTGTAGAGGTTGAGACAAGAGCAAAGAGTAAGTTAGGGTCATATGTTTGTAGTGCTTGGGCTTTAACTACAGAGGGTTTTCCTTCTGTAATAGTTCCTGTTTTATCTAGTGCGAGTAGATTACTTTTTGCCATCGTCTCTAAAAATGTAGCCTCTTTAAAGAGTATGTTGTTTTTTGCTGCGATGCTAATGCCCACAAGCGTAGCCATAGGTGTAGCTAAACCTAAAGCACAAGGACAAGCGATGACTATCACCGAGATACCAATAATAAGTGCATGTTCAAAGTCACCATCTATAAACCACCACCCTGCAAAGGCAGATATGGCTATGAGTAAAATAACAGTAGAGAAGTACCCCGAGACAGTGTCGGCTAGTTGTTCTATACGAGGTTTTTTGGTAATAGACTCTTCTAAAAGTGTGACAATGGAGTGAAGTAAAGATGAAGAGGCATCTTTTGTTGCTTTGTAACGTATAACAGAATCCAAACAGAGAGAACCACTTAAAATGGTATCTTTTTTCTGTTTGTAAATAGGCTCACTCTCTCCTGTTAAAGAACTCTCATCAAATGAACCTTGTCCATGAAGAAGCTCACCATCAATGACTACTTTTTCTCCTGGTTTAAGCTCTATAGTATCACCTAAAACAACATTTTCAACACTGATAAGTGACTTCTCATCGTTGTGAATTACGGTAACCTCCGTAGGTGTACTTCCCATAATGCTATCTAGGGTATCTACCGCATGTTTTTTACTTAAAACTTCAAGGTATTTTCCTACAAGAACAAAGGTAATAATCATTGCTACAGAGTCAAAATAGACTTCACCATGTTGTGTAGTCATCGCGTAAATGGAGTATAAATAAGCTAAAATAGCTCCAGATGAGACAAGGGTATCCATGTTAACTATGTTATTTTTATATCCATAATAGGCACCACGAAAAAAGACCCAACCACTATAAAAAAGTACAGGTGTAGCCAAGATAAACTCTGCAACATTAAGAATGTCTTTATACTCTTGTTGTATTCCTGTAAAGTAACCTGCATACTGGGCGATGGCTAACCACATAATATTCATAGAGCCAAAGACAGCTACTAAAATACGAGAGTAGTACTCTTTACGTGTTTTTATGGCTCTCTCTTCTTGAAGTTTAGGGTCATAAGGGTATGCATTGTATCCAATAGAGCGAATCGTCTCTATAATCTTTGAGAGTGGTATCTCTTCAGGATCCCAGATAACTTTGGCTTTGTTGTTGGTGTAGTTTATACTAGCTTCCATGACACCATGGGTTTTATGGAGTACTTTTTCGTTGAGCCAGACACAAGCAGAACAGTGAATACCTTCAATGATGAGGTTTATTTCCTGAAGTCCATCTTCATGTTCCGTGATGTATTTGTTCTTAAATCCCTCTAAATCAAACTTCTCTAAGTCACTGTTTTGTTGTGTTGCAGGTTGAAGTTTGGTATCTCCTAGTTTATCATAAAAAGTGTTGAGACCTTCGTTTGAAAGTAGATGATAGACACCTTGACACCCTTTACAGCAGAAGAAGAGCTTTTTGTTATTCTCCTCCTCAACAATCATGACGGATTCATCAAACTCAAGGTTACAATGGGTACATGCTATCTGTGCCAAATAGGGTTCCTTTATGATATATAATGGTGGATATTTTATCCAAATATGGGTAAAGTCTTGCATGAACAATATATATTCACTCATAATAATACTAATACACCTAGAACTTATAGAAGCCTATATACAACATTCCGATACATTGTATGGTGTAATGGAGAACCTCTATGGTTGGTATAAAAAGAGTATTTTTCTCTTTTTTTTAATACATCCTGCATTTTACTTTACACTTTTTGTCATTATTATCACAGATATACTGAACAGCTATATGATTCTACTTTTAGTTTTTAAAGTATTTGATATGTTTTATAAATTAGAACTTATCAAAACGATATTTATCAAGCAGAGTATATCTCAAGACTTAGCACAGATGCTAGAGTGGAAAATCCCATCATGGTTTTTCCTCATGGGTGTAGGCGTATATCCACCGTTACTGTTTTATGCGTTGAGTTGAATCTCAATGGAAGATTATTGTAGAGACTTCTCTACAATAATCTTTTTACTTGGTCTATCCAGTATGGGATGACTCTCTGTTCAGCTTTAAGTGTAGTACTTAAGCCATGACCAGGGTAGATAGTGTAGTCACCCTCTATTTTAGAAACTTTTTCTAAACTTTTTACCATCTCCTCTCCACTTGAAGCAGGGAAGTCCCATCTTCCTATGGATTGTTGAAAAAGGAAGTCTCCCGAAAACCATACATCACCTATCTGGATAATAGAGTTTCCAGGGGTGTGTCCTGCAAAGTGAATGTACTTGATAGTTATACCCTCTAAAGTAAGCTCTTCATCTCCTACTACTTCATAGTCTGGTGTGCTTTTAGGTGTGCCTTGCCCCATGGGGTCATCGGTGAGCATAAACACATCATCTTTTGGACAGTAGATAGGTATGTTTAGCTTCTCTTTTACCTCTGCATTAGACCAGACATGGTCAAAGTGTCCGTGTGTGTTTAAAATAGCAATAGGGTTGCTTACATTGTTTAATACCCACGGTGTGGCATCTACTCCAGGGTCTATGATAAAATCTTTCCCCTCAACAGTGACAATGTAACAGTTGGTTTGATAAGGACCCATAGGTTGTATTTTAATTTGCATCGGTTATAATCTCCCTTATGAATATATATGAATTATTAGAACAGGCTATTGAGAGTGATGAGATTACTGTAAAAGAAAAATTGACACTTCAATGTTTAGCGTATTGTAACCAAAATGAGGTTAGTGCAGAGGCTGACTTTGTACCAAAGAGATTTAAAGAACCTTCGTATGCTTCAAAGTGTCACATTGTAGATTCTCGTGAGTTACCTGCAAGAAAAGATTTTGATACAAATGAAGGTTTAGGAACTTTAGTTCATGCTATCGCTCACATAGAGTACTCAGCTATTGACTTAGCATTAGATGCAGTGTATCGTTTTCCATCGATGCCAATGGCATATAAGATAGACTGGTTAGTTGTTGCAGAAGATGAAATACGTCACTACAAAATGCTAAAAGAATTACTCGATAAACTAGGTTATGTTTATGGGGATTTTCCTGTGCATTGTGGGCTTTTTGATGCAGCAGAACATACTGCCCACTCTCTTCTTGAGAGAATGGCGATTATCCCTAGGTATTATGAAGCCTCAGGGCTTGATGTCAATCCTCAAATCGTAAAAAGATTAGCCAATAAACGTAAAAAACCTTTAGTAAAGAAGCTTATAGATGCATTAAGTATTATTTATGAAGAAGAGATAGAACATGTGCTCAAAGGTGACAAATGGTTTAAATACCTTTGTCTTCAAGAGGGGCTAGAAGAGGAGGTTTATTTTGAAATACTTGAACGCTATAAACTGTTAACTAAACATAGACCCCATCTCAATGTAGATGCAAGAAAAGAGGCAGGGTTTACCTGTGCAGAGTTAAAGAAACTAGGTGCAAAAGAGTGCAAATAAAAGCTTTTTTTGAAGAGATGTTTTTTCACCCAAAATGGTATCATTATCCTTTTATTATAGGCTTATTTCCTCTCTCGTTAGCTTATGGTGTAGTACTCTCTTTACGTAGAGCCATTACACAAAAAAAAGATTTTGGACTACCCATAGTCTCGGTAGGTAATCTTATCGTAGGTGGGTCAGGTAAAACTCCTTTTGTGATAGCTCTTGCCTTAAAGTTTGAAAATGTAGTAATCATCTCTCGAGGGTATGGTAGGCAGAGCAAAGGGTTGGTTGAGGTAAGTCAAAAAGGGAAGATTCTTAGTACGGTAATGCAGAGTGGAGATGAACCGATGCTTATGGCTCATTCATTACCTAACGCGTCAGTTATAGTAAGTGAAGATAGACACAAAGCTATAGAGTTAGCTAAAAGTCAAGGAGCGAAACTCATTATCTTAGATGATGGATTTAACCGTGTAGAGATAAAAAAGTTTGAGATACTACTTGAACCCCAATACATTAAAAACTATTTGCCTTTTCCCTCTGGAGCTTTTAGAGAATTTTACTTCAATAAAAAGTATGCAGATATGGTACTAAAAGAGGAAGAGGATTTTAAACGTGTTGTCTCATTTGAAAACCTTACAGAACGTATGGTTTTAGTGACAGCTATTTCAAACCCCACAAGACTAGATAAATATTTACCCGATGGTGTGGTTAAAAAAGTCTATTTAGATGATCATGCGTACTTCAATGAAGCAGATCTTAGAAGCATTTTAAAAGATGCAAATGCAGACTCACTACTCTGTACCTCTAAGGATAGAGTAAAAATGGAAGGCTTTAAGTTGGCTATCTCTGAAATGAAGTTAAAATTAGAGATTAAAGAGAAAGTATTTAACAAAATAGAAGATTATATAGAAGGATATGTTAGTGAAAAATAATATAGATGTGGTAAAAACATTATTAGATGCTTTACCGTTTATCAAGAAATTTGCCAATGAAAAAATAGTGATAAAATATGGAGGGTCTGCACAAACAAGTTTAGAACTCAAAGAGCAGTTTGCACAAGATATTGTACTTTTACACTTGGTAGGAATGAAGCCTATTATTGTACATGGTGGAGGAAAAAGTATTACAAATCTTTTAACCGACTTGGGTGTAGATACGACATTTGTAGATGGGCAAAGAGTAACAACTAAAGAGGTAATGCGTGTTGTAGAGATGGTACTCTCTGGAGAGATTAACAAAGAGATAGTCTCTTTACTAGATAATCATGGAACAACTGCCATAGGTATTTCAGGTAAAGATGGGGGCTTTTTAAAAGGTATCCCTAAAGATTTTGAAAACTTTGGTTATACAGGAATTATTGAACAGGTTAATCCTACTATTGTCAATAATATTATAGAAGATGGAGCAGTACCTGTTATTGCACCTATCGCAGGAAGTAGCACCATGGGGCATCCTGGATTTAATATCAATGCAGATTTAGCAGCGAGCAGAATAGCTGTAGCGTTAGAAGCACGTAAAGTACTCTTCTTAACAGATACCCCAGGGGTACTCGATAAAAATATGGAGCTTATCACAAATTTAAGTATAGAAAAAACAGAAGCATTGAAAATAGATGGCACGATACAAGGTGGTATGGTACCAAAAGTTGATGCTTGTATCGAAGCATTAAGAGGTGGTGTTAAGAAAGCACATATCATCGATGGACGAGTAGAGCACTCTTTACTTCTTGAAATCTTAACCAGCTCAGGTGTAGGAACGTGTATAGAACTTTAATTTAAGAGAGGTTCTGTAGTGTTTACAAAATAAAAAATAATTTATAGTTAAAAGTTTTACTTATAATTAATTTTACAGTATAATAAAGTAAATGTAATTACTAAGGATAAGAAATGCTAAATAAACTATTTTTTCTCATGTTAACAATGGGTTTTATACTAACGAATACTTATGGACAAAGCAAAGTTAAAAAAGAGATATACAGTGCACAATGGCAAAAACTTTACGGTGGAATTGAAACAGATATTGCCTATGATGTTGTTGCCCTAGAAGATGGAGATAGTGCTATAGTTGGTACATGTAAATCTTTTGGTGCAAGACGTACAAACATCTGTCTTACACGTATGACTGCTTCAGGTGAAATGAGATGGCGTTTATGGTTAGGTGGTGCAAAAGAAGATGAAGGTAAAGCAGTCACTCGTGCATCAGATGGTACCATAATGGTAGTAGGAACTACCAAATCATTAGCAACAAATTATGATAGAGATATTTATGTAGCTAAAGTTTCACTAGAGGGTAAACTTCTTTGGGAAAAAAATATTGGTGGATCAAGAGATGAGTTTGCTGGAGGCATAGCAGGAACTGATGATGGTGGTGTACTTGTTGTTGGTGATAGTGAATCTTACGGAAATGGTTATAAAGATATCTACATCGCAAAGTTAGATAAAAATGGTAATGTTCTCTCTTCTCGTACGATAGGTGGGAAAAAAGAGGAGAGTGCTAAAGATTTAACACGAACTAGAGATGGTAATTTTGTTATGGTAGGTTACCGTGAAGTTAGTACTTCTGGAGATGCAGACTTTTTTATTATGAAACTTGACCAAGAGGGAAGAAAACTCTGGACAAGAACGTATGGTGAGAAAAATACAGATAAACTTCTTGGGGTAACAGCAACAGTAGATGGTGGTATCGTAGCAACAGGAAAAACACGTTCTTATGGAAGTCAGCAGAGTGATTTATCTGTGATGAAATTTAATGCCAACGGAAAGTTAATATGGCATAAAATTTATGGATTTAAATATTATGAGTATGGTAATGCCGTGACAAGTACCACTGATGGTGGATTTGTTATCGTTGGTGGAAGTAATACTTTAGGTAAGGGTGGTCACAGTATCTATGTTTTAGCATTAGATAAATCGGGTACACTTATTTGGTCACATGTGTATGGTGATAGAGATAAAGATGTTGCTTATGGTGTAGCACGTATGAGTGATGGTAGTATTGTAGTAGTAGGAGAGAGTGACAGTTATAGTCGTGCGACTAACTTTTATCTCTTAAAGATAAACAAAAATCTATAGACCTTAGTTTTTTTAGCTATAATAATAAGAAATATAACTACAAATAGGATACTATAGATGCAATTTATTGAGACAAGAGGAAATGATGGAGAAAAATCAACAAGTGTAACATTTTCAGAAGCTATACTTAGCCCAAGTGCTAGTTATGGTGGTCTGTATGTACCTGAATCACTCCCCGCATTAGATGAAACATTTTTAACCAAACATCTCTCTAGCCACTATAAAACACTCGCTTTAGATTTTCTACTAGCATTTGATATAGACATAGAAAAAGAGACAATAGAAGAGGCATTAAAAAGATATGATGCTTTTGATGAACCCTCTAATCCTGTTCCCCTTGTTGGCATAGAAGATGACTGTTTTGTATCTGAACTTTACCATGGACAAACTCGTGCCTTTAAAGATATGGCACTGCAACCTTTTGGTTACATTTTAAGTAAATTGGCTCAAAAAAGAGGTGAAAACTATCTTATAATGGCTGCAACAAGTGGCGATACAGGACCAGCAACACTAGAGACATTTAAAAACCAAGAGAATATAAAAGTAACATGCCTTTACCCTAATGGTGGAACTTCTGATGTACAGAAACTTCAAATGGTTACTGAAGATGCGAAAAATCTTAAAGTAATAGGTGTAGAAGGTAATTTTGATGATACGCAACATGCACTCAAAGAGCTTTTATCTTCTGAAGATTTTAAAGCAGAACTAGAAGAGAGAGGAATTAAACTTACAGCCGCTAATTCTGTAAACTTTGGACGTATTATATTTCAAATAATTTATCATATTCATAGTTATTTGGAGATGGTACGTAACAGTAGTATTAAGATGGGTGAAAAAATCTATTTAGTCGTGCCTAGTGGTAACTTTGGTAATGCCTTAGGTGCTTACTATGCGAAAAAAGCAGGCTTACCGATAGAAAAAATACTTATTGCTTCAAATATCAATAATATTTTAACAGATTGGCTTACAACAGGTAGTTATGACTTAACCAATAGAGAGCTTGTCCTAACAGAGTCACCTGCTATGGATATTTTGAAAAGTTCAAATATTGAACGTGTTATGTTTGACAAATTTGGTGGAGCTAGAACTAAAGAGTTAATGCTTGAGCTGGAAGTTAATGGAAAGTACCAATTGAGTAGTGAAGAGCTAAGTTCTTTACAAGAGGATTTCTCTGCGAATTTCTCAGATGATACAGAGGGTAAAATTGTTATTGCTGAGTATGCAAAAAAAGGTTATATTATGGATCCTCATACTGCTACTTGTATAAAAGCCTATAGAGAGCTTAGAGAGAAAAAACTACCAACAGTTATCTATTCTACAGCAGAGTGGACAAAGTTTTCTTCAACTGTAGCTAAAGCGTTAGGGCATGAGGTAAAAGATGATATGGAAGCCTTAACATGGGTTAGTGAAAATGCCGATGTTTCGGTACCTTCTATGGTAAGTGGACTCTTTTCAAAACCTATTAATCACACTGTAGTAGTCGATAAAAATTCTATCAAAGGAGAGATGCTTAATTTCTTATAATAAGCATAAATATACAGTATGTCTAAAAATTATTTAACTATTTTATTTATCATGTTTTTTATGTCTGAAGTATTAATTGCAAAGGTTATTAATTGTAGAATTATTACTAACAGTACAAATACTTGTACACCTTATAGTGCTAAATTTCTTAAAGCTAAAGAGATAAAATATAATTTTAATAAAAAGAAGTTAATTGTAGAAAAGACATTACCAGTTCCTGCTAAAAATAGTTCTATTAAAGTAATCTCTGTTGAAGAGATGATGAAAAAATATCAAAATATAGAAGACTCAATGCGTTTTACAGGTACTGTAAAGTCTGCATCTGTACAGACGAGTAAAGAGCGAATATATACGCGTATAGAGAAAATAAAAGCAGAGAGAAAAAAACTATTTGATAAAATGCAAAAAGCTAAAGATGAAAAAAAGAAAATACAAGAGGCAAAAGATGCCGAAGAGCTTAAATTAGCACAAGCTGAAGAGATAAAGAAGCAAGAGAATTTAAAAAAAATAGCATTAGAGAAACAGAAAGATTTAGCTAAGGTAGAAGAAAATCAAGGGGAATACCTTATAGAAGAGGGAGATAACTTAGGGAGTATTGCTGAAAAATTTGGTGTTAAAGTTGCTACCTTGAAAAAACTTAATAAACTTAATGATAAGTTTATAGTAAGAATAGGAAAGAAACTTATTATTCCTCACTCTCAAAATAGGGTAGATGCTATTGCTAGTGCTGAGTATATTGTAAAAAAAGGAGATAGCTTGAGTATGATTGCTCAAGATTTTAACTTGACTACAAAATCTATTATGAAATATAACCATTTAAGTAAAGCCTCTAAAATACGACTCAATCAAGTGATTCGCCTCCCTCTACCTCATGTTGTAAAAAGTAAAAAGAAAAAAGAATCAGTCAGTAAGAAAAAACGATTAGCAAGCAATAAAAGAATAGATAAAAAAAGAAAATCTAAGTTTATTCGAGGTTTTGGAAAACGTAAATTACGTGTAACGGCAACTGCATATAGTTCACACAAGGGGCAAACAGATAGTACACCTTTTTTAGCCGCATGGAATAATAAGCTTCGCCCAGGCATGAAGATAATCGCAGTATCACGTGATATGCTTACTCGTTATGGTATGAAAAATGGAACTAAAGTACGTATAGCTGGACTTCCTGGTTATTATAGGGTACGAGATAAAATGAATAAACGATACAGAAAACGTATAGATATCTATATGGGTGTCAACAGAAGAAAAGCTTTACGTTGGGGAAGACGTAGTGTAGTAATTCACTGGTAGAAGTCTTAGATACTCTCTAAAATTTCTAACACTTCAAAATACCTTTCACTCTTCTCTTCACACAATACTTCAAGTTCAGCCAATGACTCAGTAATCTTACTTAAACCCTTTTCTTGGTAGCACTCAGGGTCTTGCAGACAATCATTGAGTGCTTTTACTTCAGCTTCAAGTTTATCTATCTCATCGGGTAATTTATCTAAATCTTGTTGTTCTTTGTAACTTAGTTTAGTCTGTTTTTTCTCTTTTGCTTTAGGTTTAGTTTTACTCTCTACAGTTTTTATCTCTTTATCTAAATTGTTGAGTTCTCTTATCTCTTTTTCTATCTCAAGGTACTCTGTGTATGTTTGAAATGACTCTTCAACTACCCCCTCACCTTTAAAGATAAAGAGCTTTGAAGCAATTTTATCTATAAAGTAACGGTCATGAGAAACGAAAAGTAAAGCTCCTGGGAAGTTAATGAGTTTCTCTTCTAAGATGTTAATGGTTTGAATATCTAAATCATTGGTAGGTTCATCAAGTATAAGACAGTCTACTTTTTTTGCAAGAAGTAGAGCAAGAGCTACACGGTTCTTCTCTCCTCCACTAAGCATACCTACTTTTTTTGTTAAGAACTCTTTAGGAAATAGAAATGATTTTAAGTATCCATAGACATGAAAAATAGTCCCTTGCACATCTATCTGATCTCCGCCATCTGGACAAAATGTCTCTATAAGGGTTTTACTCTCATCTAGCATCTCTCTATGTTGGTCAAAGTACCCTAATGCAAAATCACCTTGTTTTATCTGCCCTGAGTCAGGTTTAATGCGACCTAGCATGAGTTTAAGTAGGGTAGATTTACCTGCACCATTAATCCCTACAATGGCTATCTTATCTTTTTGTAAAATACGGGTAGTAAGGTTTTCAATAAGCTTTTTACCTGGAACTGAATAACTCATGTTTTCAATATCAAAAAGCATCTTTTTTCGTGATACGCCCTCTTCACGGTTAAAGTGTTTCTTCTCACGTTCAAGTTCAACCATCATTTTACGTATGAGTGTAGGGTTATGTTTTGTTTCATCACGCAGTTCAAAGACACGACGTTTACGTCCTTGGTTACGTTTTTCACGGGCTTTAACCCCTTTTCCAAGCCATGCTTCTTCTTGTTTTAAAAGTTTTAAAAGGTTGTCATGGCTTTTTTTCATAGCATGCATACGAGCCTCTTTTTGCTCTAAGTAGTCCATGTATCCACCTGTATAACTTACAAGCTCTTGATTATCTACCTCTACCACACGTGTAGCGATAGTATCTATAAAATGTCTATCATGGGAGATAAACAGTAGGGTAAAATTCTCTTTGAGTAAAATCTCTTCTAAAAACTCAACCATATAAACATCAAGGTGGTTGGTAGGTTCATCAAGTAAAAGTACGTCAGGTTTTTTTAGTATAAGTGAAGCTAACGCAACACGGCGTTGTTCTCCTCCTGAGAGTGACACTACAGGACGATGCTCATAAGCTTTTAGTTTAAACTCTTGTAGAATACGTTCGATTTTATCATCAAGATTCCATGCATTATGATGATCCAAATAAGAACTCACTTTGTCAAGCTTTTTAAGAAGCTCACTATTCTCAAAGTCATCAACTACTTTTAAACTTAGTACATCATACTCATCTTTGACTTTTTTAAGTTCGGTAAGTTCATTGAGTATCGCCTCTCTTACTGAGAGTTTAGGGTCAAACTGAGGTTGTTGTGAAAGCATCTCTATGTGTACTGAATTATTCACCACTCTTTTCCCCTCTGTAGGCTCTTCTTCTCCAATAATGATTTTCATAAGAGTAGATTTGCCACAGCCATTTTGCCCAACGATAGTGACTCTTTCTCCTTCATTGAGATGAAAGTCCACATTATTTAGTAGTAGTTTTATATCATATTGTTTTTTAATATTGAAGAGGTCAATGAGTGCCAAGTTTATTCCTTAAAATATATTGTTGCAATTATAGCAAAGAGGGTATATTTTAAGGCTTGATAAGGTATATTCCAAATAAAAAAGAGGACTTTAATGTTAGAAATTATACTTGCACTTTACTCATTTTATACTTTTATGAGACTCTATATCTCATTTATGCAGATAGGATACATCAATGAAGAGAAGAGAGAAGCACCTGTTTTAATGTCATCTGCTAAATACATGGTTGCTGCAAACTATGCAGTAGCTAAAGAGAAACTCTCACTTGTGGAGACATTTGTAGATTATCTTATGTTTGTATGGTGGATTATTTCAGGTTTTGCACTACTCTCATCTGTAATACAAGTAGAAGGTACAGTGATGCAAGCTGTACTTTTCCTCTTTGGTTTTATCACTGTAAATTATCTCGTGGGACTCCCTTTTCAACTTTATCAAACATTTAAAATCGATGATGCTTTTGGTTTTAACAAAATGACACTAAAAATGTATGTTATAGATGCTCTAAAGTCTGCACTACTTTTTGTACTTATCGGTGGTGCAATTTTTGCACTCTTGTCATGGATAATAGGTACGTATGAGATATGGTGGTTATGGGGCTTTGTGCTTATCTTTTCTATAGCAGTTATGGCAAATGTACTTATGCCATTTTTCATGAGTCTCTTTAACAAGTTCTCTCCTTTAGATGAGGGTGAACTTAGAGATGCTATTACAAAACTTATGGAAGAAGCAGGATTAAAGAGTGATGGTATTTTTGTAATGGATGCAAGTAAACGTGACAGCCGTCTCAATGCCTTTTTTGGTGGTTTAGGTAAAAGTAAGAGAGTAGTACTCTATGATACATTGATTGCTAAACTTAACAAAAAAGAACTATTAGCCGTTCTTGGTCATGAGTTAGGACACTTTTCTCATGGAGATATTTGGAAAAATATTGGGATGATGGGACTCTTACTTTTTATCTCATTTTATCTCTTTGGTCATCTTCCTGAATCACTCTTTACGAAGATGGGTGTAGTACCAGAGGCAGGGGTTCAGATAGCAGTATTGATGTTGCTTTTGCCATTGGTTAGTTTTGTTTTTACACCAATTATGTCTTATGTAAGTCGTCATAACGAATATGCAGCAGATGAGTATGGTTCACGTATGGGTGGCAAAGAAAATCTAGTCTCTGCACTGTTAAAGCTGATTACTGAAAATAAAGCTTTTCCTAAGTCACACCCTTTAGTTATATTTTTCTACCATACACACCCACCTGTGTTAGAGAGACTTAAAGAGTTAGGTTATGATGCAAGTCATGTGGTTGTAGAAGATGAAAAGGCAGAAGATACCTTACCTAATGATGGTATCTTTGCATATATGGACAGAAAATAATTTAAGTCTATTGCGATAAAATAAAATACTATTCTCTAAGGAGCTAACTATGCAGACTATTCATATTAATGTTGATGAAAATAAAATGGATATTCTTTTGAATATTATTAAAAATCTTAAAGAAGATGTGATAAGAAGTTATAGTATCTCTTCTGATAACAAGACCAATATTTCAAGAGAAGATACCTTGTATGAAGAGAGAAAAGAAAGACTTACTCAGCTAAGAAAAGATATTAAGTCTGGCATAGAACCTATGTATGATTTTGATACCTCTATGGATACTTTAATAGAGGAGCTAAAGGCTTGAAAATCATTGAGTCTGAACAATTCAAAAACGAGTTAAAAGCCATTGCTTTTTATATTAAGAGAGACAAATTATCTGCATCTCTTCATTTTGTACAAAACTTACGTAAATGTATTAAAGAGCTAATAGACTTTCCCTATCAATATAGAAAATCAAAATATTTTAAAAACGAGAATATAAGAGATATGATTTATAGGGGTTATACCATCGTGTACGAGATAGATAAAGAACAAGATACTTTAGAGTTATTGAGTATCTTTAATCAAAACTTACCTGATTTATAGGAACTGTGAAATGAAAGAATTATTTGGAATGACTATATGACCATTAAAAAAGTTTTAGTTTGGGCAAAAGAGTTGCTCAAAGGGGTATGTGAACGCCCACAGTTTGAAGCAGAGTTACTTTTGGCTTATCATTTAAAACAAGATCGTATCTATCTTGTTTTAAATGAGAGTAAGAAGGTAGATGATTTAAAAACTTTTCAAGAGCTTATAGCTAGAAGAACAAAAAATGAACCTTATGAATATATCGTAGGTGAAGCAAGTTTTTATGATATAGAGTTAAAAGTAGAGTCAGGGGTGCTTATTCCTCGTCCTGAGACGGAGATTCTTATAGACCTTGTTGCTACTATTATCGAAAAAGAGCAGATAAGTTCTATTGCCGAGATAGGGGTAGGTTCAGGGGCTATCTCTATAGTGTTGGTTAGAAAGTTTCCAAATCTTCGTATTATCGCTACAGATATTTGTGATACACCATTAAGAGTAGCAAAGAAAAATAGTGATTTTTTTGAACTCTCTAAACAGATAGAGTTTCGTAAGTCAAACCTTATAGATGAAGTATCTGAAAGTGTAGAGTTAGTTGTCTCTAACCCTCCCTACATCGCAGAAGATTTTCTCTTAGAGTCAAATGTTGTAGATTATGAACCTAAAGAGGCACTTTTTGGTGGCAGAGTAGGCGATGAACTTCTAAAACAGATTATTGTAGATGTAAAAGCTAGAGATATTAAATACCTAGCGTGTGAGATGGGATATGACCAAAAAGAGCCTTTAGAAAAATTTGTTAATGAAATTGGAGTAGAATCTATCACATTCTACAAAGATTTAGCAGGATTTGACAGAGGATTTGTACTTATATATTAAAGGAAAAGAAATGAATAAATATTTTAGAATAGCTACATTAGCATATATCGTTATCTTAGGAGCTGTACTTGGTGCAGGGCTTTTTGCAGGTATAGTTGTTGCACCTGTTACTTTTCATACAGAAATTTGGTTAGGCTCTGAAGTGTTAACGCACTATCAAGAGGGAGTTATCATGACTGAAAACTTTGTAAGACTCTCTTATTTGGTTAACTTTGCACTCATAGTAGTCGCTCTTTATGAGGGGTATAAATATAAAAAATTTGAGAGAGATACCACTACACAGATAGCTACTTTTTTTGTTATAGCTACAGGATTACTTTTTTCACAGTACTATATGCCAGATATTCTTACGATGCAGATGGCTGGTGAAGCGATGACACAGAGTGACGCATTTATTAACACACATAAAGGGAGTGAAATCAATTTTAAAATATTCTCTGTAGCCCTTTTAGTACTTTTGGTACGTAACATGCAAAAGGCATGTAAATAGATGTACCATGAACCTTTAGTCCACCCCTTTAAACCTATAGTTTTTAAAGATACAAAGGTGTTAATATTAGGCTCTTTTCCTAGTATTAACTCTTTTGAAAAAAACTTCTATTATGCACACCCTACAAATCAGTTTTGGAAAATCTTAGAAGCTATTACTAGCTATCCTATAAACAATAAAGACCAAAAGATTTGGTTACTTAAGTCGTCTCATTTAGGACTTTGGGACATGATAAAAAGTTGTCAACGTGATAACTCGTTAGATAGTAGTTTAGAAGATGAGAGTGTTAATGACATAGAAGCACTGCTAGAAGAGTATCTTCACATCACAACAATAGCCTTTACTGGTAAAAAAGCTGAGGCACTTTTTAAGATGCATTTTTCACATCTTGCTATAAAAATAGTTTACTTACCTTCCCCATCAGCAGCGTATGCAGCTATGAGAGTAGAAGAAAAAGTGGCTATTTATAAAGAGCGGTTAAAAGAGGTAATGAACTAATGGCTGTCTGGGCGATAGGGGATATTCAAGGATGTTATACGTCATTAATGGCACTACTAACAAAAATTGAATTTGACCCAAGTAAAGATAGACTCTGGATAGCTGGTGATTTGGTAAATAGAGGGGAGGGTTCACTTGAAACATTAGAGTATCTCTACAAGATAAGAGAGCGTGTAGAGATTATTTTAGGTAATCATGATATCGCACTTATTGCTGCATATTATGGTATTAAGAAATCCAATCCCACTATTGATCCTATCCTCAATTCTCCTGAAGCAAAGAAGCTTATTGATTGGCTAAGAGGTCAAAAGTTTTTACATGTTGACCATCAACTAGGTTACTGTATGGTACATGCAGGTATCTCCCCAGAGTTTGACTTAGGTATGGCAATACGTTATGCAAGAAGGGTAGAGGAGAAGTTACAAGGTGATTATGCAGATATATGGCTTGAAAAGATGTTTAAAAGTGGGATAGATAGGTTTAACAGAGACTCTAGTAAGATAGATATTGATCGGTATATCGTTAGTGCATTTACTCGTATGCGTTTTTGTTATAAAGATCATAGATTAGACTTTAAACAAAAAGGAAAACCAACTGATACCCTACGTGGTAAAGGTTTAAAACCATGGTTTGAGAGTGAAAATAGAAAAGAGATACATATGAAAATTATCTTTGGACACTGGTCAACATTGGGTTTTCTTCACAATGATGATGTCTTATCATTAGATACAGGCTGTTTATGGGGAGGGGAACTCACCGCAGCAAGGATTGATACAGATAAGGTTGAGATTGTTTCTGTTGCGTGTGAAAAGCGTACATAACTTCAAGCAAGCACAAGCTATAATTTAACTAATATAATTAAATAAGGAAATATAATGAATGAACAGACTTTAGCTATCCATGCTGGATATGAAAAAGATGCTATGGGAACAATGGCAGTTCCATTGTATATGACTACAGCGTATGAGTTTAGAGATACTGAACATGCTGCAAATCTTTTTGCACTCAAAGAGCTAGGCAATATCTATACAAGATTAATGAACCCAACGACTGATGTATTTGAGAAGCGTTTTGCAGCCTTAGAGGGTGGAGTTGCTGCTATAGGAACGGCTTCTGGTATGGCTGCTATTTTTTATGCCATCGCCAATGTAGCAGAAGCGGGAGATAACATTATCGTAGCAAAGCAAGTTTATGGTGGAACCACTACACTCACAGGACATACTATCAAACGTTTTGGTATAGAGACACGTTATTTTGATGTACGTAACCCCTCAGAAATAGAAAATCTTGTAGATGATAGAACAAAGATTATTCTTTTTGAGAGTATCACAAACCCTAGCATAGACGTAGCAGATTTTGATGCTATCGTAGCAATAGCTAATAAGCATAATATCTTAACTTGTGTAGACAATACCGTAGCAACGCCTATCTTATGTAAGCCGTTTGAGTATGGTGTAGATATTACTGTACATAGTGCTAGTAAATATACAACAGGGCAAGGACTAGCTATTGGTGGTGTGATAGTTGAGCGTCATAACTTAGTTGAGAAGATTAAAGGTAATGCACGTTATGCACACTTTAATGAGCCAGATGAGAGTTATCATGGACTTATCTATAGTGAGTTACCTCTGCCTCTGTTTACACTAAGAGTTAGACTTGCACTTTTACGTGATTTGGGTGCTGCACCTTCACCATTTAACTCATGGTTATACATTCAAGGGATAGAGACTCTGCCATTACGTATGAAGCAACACTCAAGTTCTGCATTGGCAATAGCAGAATTTCTTGAAGCTCATCCTAAAGTTGCTAAAGTAAACTACCCAGGGTTAAAGTCTGATGTGAACTATGAATTAGGTCAAAAATACTTTAAAGGTGGACACTCTGGGTTACTCTCTTTTGAAGTTGAGGACAAAGAGACAGCACAGAAGATAGCAGACAGTACAGATATATTTTCTTTAGTTGTCAATATCGGTGATAGCAAATCTATCATTACTCACCCTGCAAGTACCACGCATCAACAACTCTCAGCACAAGAGCTTATAGATGCTGGAGTACCTGGAGGACTTGTGAGACTAAGTGTAGGCATAGAAGATACACAAGATTTGATAGATGATTTAACTAAAGCATTAGGCTAAAATGTAGGGTGCGTGATTACGCACCCTACAGATTGATTTTAATTTTAGATTTTTATGTTACAATACCATCAGTTGGGACAGGTGAAAGAGCGTCAACTCTCTCACTAGCTTTTAATACGCTTTTGTTACTATGATAAGTAGCAAAAGAATAACAATTATCATGATTCGAAACATTGCTATATCCTTTATTAGAGGCTGACCCTGTCCCACCTTCTCCTTCACAATGCACATCCATAAATAATCGCCAACTGATGTAATGAATTATATCTTATTACTTTAAATTAACCCAAAAGTATGTCAAATTGTAATATTTTTATGTGGGATAAAATTTATTGCTGTTGTCTCCTTACATCTACCTACAAAGTTTAAATATGATAAAATACTACAATTAAATTTAAGATAAAAGTATCCAATGAAAATCGAAACCAAAATAGCACATTTTAGTAGTCCTCTGTATTTAGAGAGTGGGCGTATTTTAGAACCTTATGAGTTAGCCTATGAGACATACGGCAAGCTCAACGAAGAGAAGAGTAATGTGGTTTTAGTTTGCCATGCCTTAAGTGGTTCTCATCATGCAGCAGGTGTGTATGAGGGTGAGAGAAAAGCAGGGTGGTGGGATGGACTTATTGGTGATGGTAAGGCTGTAGATACTACAAAGTATTTTGTTATCTGTACCAATGTACTAGGCTCTTGCTTTGGAAGTACAGGACCTATGAGTAACAACTACCCTAGTGAAATGCCTTATAGACTTAGGTTTCCTGTCGTGACTGTTAAAGATATGGTTAGAGCGCAAATGCAACTGCTCTCTCAACTAGGTATCTACCATCTGCGTGCTATTATTGGTGGTTCAATGGGTGGTATGCAGGCACTACAGTTTGCTATTGATTATCCTAATTTAGCAGATGACATTATCTCCTTAGCTGCAACTTACGCTACTAGACCTTGGACAATCTCTTTTAACAAAGTAGCTATGGAAGCCATACGCCGTGACCCACGTTTTATGAATGGTAACTATGAAAAAGATGCGTTTAAAGAAGAGGGGCTAGATGGTTTAGCTATTGGGCGGATTGCAGGGCATATCTCTTACCTCTCTCCTGACTCAATGGATGACAAGTTTGGACGTAACTATGTCAATAATGATGGACTCTTTGAGCTTTTTGGACGTTATGAAGTAGAGAGATATATGGAATATAATACCAATAACTTCTCGCGTATTTTTGACCCACTCTCTTATCTATATATAGTCAAAGCGATTAATACCTTTAACCTTACGCGTGGGTATGACTCACTACATGAGGCTATTTTACGTATTAAAGCTAAGGTACATCTTATAAGTTTTACTTCTGATTACCTTTTCTTTCCTTCGGAGATGGAACATATTGCTAAGATGATGGAGCGTAATGATCAGCCTTATACGTACCTAGAAGTAGAAAGTAACTATGGGCATGATGCTTTTTTAGTAGAGTTAGAAAAATTTGAAGATAATATCAAGGATGTATTAAAATGAAAAATGAAACATTTGAAGAGAAATTAGAATACTCAAAAAGCTTACTAGATAAGCTTATGAATCCTGAGATAACACTTGAAGAGTCTGTTAAGCTTTATGAAGAGGGGCTTACAAACATTAAAGAGGCACAAAGATTAATAGAAGAGGCAAAAGTTAAAATCACTGTTATAGAACAAGCCAATCAAAATGTAGAAGAGGATAGATAGATGTCTAGTACCAAGCAACTAGTCGTTGCTGCTTTACAGCTTCCTACTTTAGGAATGAATGCTACTAGACTTGAGTTTTATTTGAAACAAGCACATGCTAGAGATGCTGATGTTATGCTTCTTGGAGAGTACGTTCTTAATCACTTTTTTAAAGAGTTTGCTACGATGGCTACTAACATGGTAAAAGAGCAGAGTCGTAAACACATAGAGTTGCTTAAAAGTCTTGCAGAAAAGTACAGTATCATTTTTATTGCACCTATTATACAGATTAAAAAAGATGGTTACCATAAAACTATAGCTAAAATTACAGCTAAAAGTGTAAGCTACTATGAACAGCAGATACTTCTTCCTTATTCTCACTGGAATGAGAAAAAGTTTTTTGCCAATGAAGTTGCCCCATTAAAAGAGCCAATGATGTTTACCCTTAAAGGGTTTAGAGTACTAGTTATGGCTGGTTTTGAACTTCATTTTGACTATTTTTGGCAAACAGTTACAGAGAAAAAGATAGATTTGGTTCTGCTTCCTACTGCATCTACTTTTGGCTCTCATAACCGTTGGAGAGAGATTATCAAGACAAAGGCTTTTTTACATGGTTGTTTTATCTTACGAGCAAACCGTTTAGGTGAGTACAGTGACGATGAAGTACAGTGGAAATTTTATGGAGATACTATGTTAGTTTCACCTGAGGGTGAAGTAGAGATGATGCTTGAAGATAAAGAGTCCATGCTCATAGAAGTTATAGATAAATCAGAAGTTTTAGAACATCGAAAAAGATGGGCTTTTGAAAAAGAGTTAAGAAGTAGAACATAGCATGAGAAAAAACTAGTATGAAACAAGAAGCGTATTTTAAAAGACAGATTCAACTTTGGGGAGAAGAGAGACAACACTCCTTAGAGAGTAAGAAAATAGTAATTATAGGAGCAGGTGGTTTAGGGTGTACTCTTGCTATGGCTCTTGGAACATCTGGTATCGGTCACATAGACATAGTAGATTTTGATACCGTTTCACATCATAATATACATAGACAAATAGCATTTACACTTCAAGATGAAGAGAATAACAAAGCAAAAGTAGTTGCCAAGCTTATAGAGGCTAAAAATCCTTTTGTAAAAGTAAATGCGTATGATATGGACTTTACTAGCTTTAAGAAGTTAAGACATCAGTATGATATTATCTTAGATGCGACAGATAACTTACCTGTTAGAGGTGAGATAGATGCCTATGCTAAAGAACAAAAAACACCTTGGATTTATGCTAGTGTAGAAGCGTTTAATGGGCAAGTCTGTTTTTTTGATAAAGCATCTTTTCAAGTCTTTAATCTCTCAGACCATAAACCAGAGGGTATAGCTGCCCCTATTGTTATGCATCTAGGTTCGCTTCAAGCAAATATGGCACTGCGTTATCTTGCTGGACTTAGTGTAGTTAAAGATAAACTCTCCTACCTTTACTTTAGTGAAGAAGGTGAACTGATTACTCAAAAGTTTGGAATGCCTACAGCATAATAGTGTTACAATCACAAAATTATAAAATATAGAAAGGATTTATCATGAAAATAAAAATATTACTTTTTTCAGCCATAGTACTGCTTATGACAGGTTGTACACAAGAGACACAAAACAGCCTTAGCCGTTCATTACAAAACTGGACAGGTACTAATGGAGTTTTAGATATCTACGCAGGAGACAAGTTAGTACATAAGTTTATAGAGATAGATAAAGTCTCAACAGCGTATGGAACGAATGATAGTAAAATGAGACCATACCGTTATGGATATGGTATTGATGATATAAACTTTAATGGTACAAAAGATGCAGGAGAGAAGAAAGTCTATTTTGAGTTTTCAGATTACTCTACATCATATATATTTTATGAGAGAAATACAAAATAAAGGAGAAGACAAATGAAATTTATCTCAACTAAAGAAGCACCACAAGCAATAGGACCTTATTCACAATCAGTAGTTGTGAATGGTTTGGTATATACATCAGGGCAGATAGGTTTTTTACCTAATGGTGAGTTAGCAGCTGCTGATGTAGAAGGACAGACACATCAAGTGATGAAAAATCTTTTCTATGTACTTGAAGCGTCAGGTGCTCACTTTAATGATGTCATCAAAACAACGATATATTTAGAAGATATGCGTGATTTTGATAAAGTGAATGCAATCTATTCACACTATTTTGGTACACACAAGCCAGTGAGAAGTACTGTTGCTGTACGTAGCTTACCAAAAGATGTTAAAATAGAGATAGATTGTATCGCTATTGCAGATGCAAATAAAGATTTTGGTTAATATTTAATTAACTTTAACAATATATTAAATATAGTTTGGGTATAATCACGAACTTTTTTAAGACAATATAGAATAAAGGGTTTGCAATGTACGCAATCATTAAAGCAAGTGGTCAACAATTTAAAGTTCAAGAGGGTGATATTATCTCTTTTGACAACATGAGTCTTGAGCCAAAAGCAGCAGTAGAATTCAAAGAAGTTCTAGCAATAGACAATGGTGAATTATCTGTAGGTACTCCATTCGTAGAGGGTGCTGTTGTTAAGGGTGAAGTAGTCAATGAAGGTAGAGATAAAAAAGTTATCATCTACAAAAAAAGAAGAAGAAAAGATTCAAAACTTAAAAGAGGTTTCAGAAGAAGCTTTACTAGAGTTAGAATTACTAAAATAGGATAAGGAGAAGATATGGCACACAAGAAAGGTCAAGGATCCACTCAGAATAATCGTGATTCAGCTGGACGTCGTTTAGGCGTTAAAAAATTTGGTGGTGAAGCAGTTATCCCAGGTAACATTATCATCAGACAAAGAGGAACTAAAGTTCATCCAGGTAATGGAGTAGGTATGGGGAAAGATCATACACTATTTGCATTAGTTGAAGGTGTAGTAAAATTTGATAACAGAACTGCTAGTCAGAAGAAAGTTTCAGTAGTACCTGCATAATTCATCTAAGTCCGAGTCTTCTCGGACTTACCAAACTTATATTTAATCTTTATCTACTACAAGTAGATGTCTACATTTATTACGTCCCATAAACCATCCATTATTATACTCACTACTATTTTTAAACAGTGCATGTGACTTTTCATAGTCTCCTTTAGATGTTGTACAACCATCTCTCACACCTTTTTTATAAAGTGGTGCTAAATTTTGACCAAAATAGATAGCATTATGATAGTAGCCTCCCTCTTTTTCTGTTATTTTTGCTGAACCACACCCATTTAGGAGTAAAAATGAACCTATTATTATAGTAGTGCTTATTTTTTTCATAGAAAACCTTCAATTTATTTATAGATGGAAAAATTATAGCGATAATTTCCCTAATTTAGATATAATTTCACAATTCATTGACTGTTATCATGTCAGATAGCAGTTTCTCATAAGTTAAAAGGTTTAAATATGTTTGTAGATAGTGTAGAACTTCTAATTAGTTCAGGAAAAGGTGGAGCAGGAGCTATATCTTTTTGGACAGAAAAATTTGTTGCGAATGGTGGACCCGATGGTGGTGATGGTGGACGTGGTGGTGCTGTCTATTTTAAAGTAGATAATAACACAGATACACTCTCAGCACTTCGTGGACGTCATCACATTAAAGCAGAAAATGGTCGCCCTGGAGAAGGACGTAAATGTTATGGTCGTAAAGGTCAAGATACTATAGTTACTGTACCTCCAGGAACTACAGTTATAGATATAGAAACAGGTGAGGAGATCCTAGATTTAGTAAATGAAGGTGATGTCATTGAGTTTTTAGAGGGTGGAAAGGGTGGCTTAGGGAACTTACACTATAAGAGTTCTACCAACCAAAGACCAACTTATGCTCAGCCTGGTTTACCTGGTATTACTAAAGAGGTAAGACTTGAGATGAAACTTATAGCAGATGTAGGGCTTGTAGGTTACCCAAATGTTGGTAAATCTACACTCATAGCTACACTCTCAAATGCCCGACCACAAGTTGCAAATTATGAATTTACTACATTAACACCTAAACTTGGTGTAGTTCATATGGGTGACTTTGATTCATACATGATGGCAGATATACCTGGTATTATAGAGGGAGCAAGTGATGGTAGAGGTTTAGGTTTAGAGTTCTTAAAGCACATTGAGAGAACAAAAACTTTACTGCTAATGATAGATGCTGCAAACTATAGAGAGATGAAATATCAGTATGAAACATTGCTAGTAGAGCTAGAGCGTTATTCTGAAACACTTGCAACAAGAAAACATGTAGTAGCTATTACTAAGATAGATGCACTTTCAGTTGATGAAGTCAATGTATTAACAGAAAACTTTTTAAATGACATTAATTTAGAAGCTAATACTACACTTAAACAGTTTAAAGCAGATAGCAAATACATTAGTTATGGGTTCAAGACAGATTTTGGTATATCTCTACCAGAAAAAGCACCACTTTTTGTACTTCCTATCTCTTCTGTTGCACATATCAATACAGAAGCTTTACGTTATGCTTTAGGTACTTTTGTTAAAAATGTTGAAGAAGAAAACGAAGCATAGGAAATAGTATGAAAAGAGTAGTAATCAAAGTGGGTTCTCATGTCTTAACACAAGATGGTGAGATAGCTAAAAAACGTATGTTAGCTCTTGTTCAACTCATAGTGAAACTTAAATCTCATGAGTATGAAGTGATATTGGTAAGTTCAGGAGCTGTTGCTGCTGGGTTTACACAGTTACCACTAGATAGAGCAATTCTTGATAATAGACAAGCATTAGCTGCCATAGGGCAACCTTTTTTGCTTAAAATGTATCAAGAGAAGTTTGCTATCTTTGATGTTCTTTGCTCTCAAGTACTATTTAGTGCAGATGTTTTTAACTCTCCTAAGCATATTAGACATGCAAAAGTAGCGATAGATACACTGCTTAAAAATGGAGTAGTTCCTATTATCAATGAAAATGATACAGTCAGTGTAGAGGAGCTAGTTTTTGGTGATAATGACAGACTCTCTGCACACGTTGCACACCATTTTGATGCAGAACTTCTTGTGATACTCTCTGATATTGATGCTTTTTATGATAAAGATCCTAACAGATATGATGATGCTAAAAGAAGAGCAGTGGTTACTACTATTTTAGATGAAGAGCTAAATGCTGAACATACACCCAATAATGACTTTGCAACAGGTGGCATAGTAACAAAACTACAATCAGCAGATTTTTTAATGAAACACGGAAAAGAGATGTTTTTAGCAAGTGGTTTTAACTTAAAAGATATACACTCTTATCTTATAGACAAAAATCATGTGGGTGGCACACTTTTTAGAAACCCTTCATAACTACTTCAAACAGATACTCTACTTCATGGTCTTCTAAAAAAATAGTCTCTTTACTATCAAAAAAATCTAAAACTTTTTTAGTAGGTAGAGCAGGGTTGTAGATACATTTGGGGTGTGTAGGTTTAAAAGCTTGCATAAGAGATATCTGCTCTTCTATAGGGTGTTCACAGATAAAACAGTTTCTTTCATGATAGAGCCTTCCCTCATAATCTAAAAGTAAAATATAACTCTCGCATATAATCCGTTTAGGGTTTTGTCTGTCCCATTTCTTAGCAGCATTGAGAAGTAAATCATAGTAAAAAGTTTCTAACTCCTCTGTATCTTTAAGGTGAGGTTCAAAAAGTTTGATAAAATTATGCCAAAGAAGAAGTCTGTTTTTATCAAAGAGCCATGGAAAACCTATGTGAGAGAGACTTCGTAAACGAGGAAGAAAGCTTGAATCTTCCCCCTCTACTTCAAAATCTATAAGGTTTCCAAGTTGTAAAATAGAGTGTCTTGCACCAAAAAAACGATAATATGTTCTAATATTATCAGAAGTAAGAACAGTTGCAATACTATCCTCATTTTTGGCTTTACGAAGCCCCAACACAAAACCTTTCATAAATGTATCTACACTCCTTTACTTTGTAGTGATATAATAAAAATCAATATTACTATACTATTAATTAAAAAGGCGTTTTTATGTATAAAATATGGACAAACAATTCAGTCGCTTTTATAGAAGAACGCTTTTATAATATTTCATCTTTTTTTAACCACCTTTTAGTTATAATTGAGACTATTTATAGGGCATTTTACGTAGTCCTAGCGAAATTAAATTAAAGGTTGGCTTATGAGAGATTTATTTACTTCATTTAAGGATAATTGTGGGTTCGGACTACTTGCTTCGATAGACAATACTCCTTCACATAGGAATATAGAAGATGCTGTAACCGCACTTTCACGTATGATGCACAGAGGAGCTGTTGCCGCAGATGGAAAAACAGGTGATGGTTCCGGACTTCTTCTTTCTATACCTAAAAAGTTTTTTGCCAAAGTAGCAAAAAAAGAGAACATAACACTACCTGATATTTATGCAGTTGCAATGGTTTTTTCTAAAAATGAAGAAGATTTTAATATCATTAAAGAGGTGTGTGAAAATAATGACCTTAAAGTTATCTATTCACGTACAGTTCCTGTAGATACCAATGCATTAGGTGAGCAAGCACTTGTATCACTTCCTAATATCCAACAAATCTTTGTTGCTCCAAACTCTATTATGGGTGCTAGAAGATTTGATGCACTGGTTTACCTTTCTCGTAAAGAGATAGAGACAAGAATTCCTGATGATAGAGATTTCTATATCCCATCATTTTCTACTTCTGTAGTCTCATATAAGGGACTTGTTATGCCAACGCATATCAAAGAGTTTTATCAAGATTTGGGTCAAGAAGATTTTGAAATCTCTTTCTGTCTTTTCCACCAAAGATTCTCAACAAACACTTTACCAGAGTGGAGACTAGCTCAACCGTTTAGAACTATTGCTCACAATGGAGAGATAAACTCTGTAACTGCAAACCGCTTTAATGTAGCTGCAAAGATGGAAGCTCTTGAGAGTGATGTTTTCTCAGCTGATGAGATGAAAAGACTTGTACCTATTATCCAGTCACAAATGAGTGATTCAGCAAGTCTTGATAACTTTTTTGAATTTTTACGTATTAATGGTATGGATTTCTTTAAAGCAGTTAGATCTATCTTACCTGCTCCTTGGCAAAATGCACCACACATGGATGCAAAACTTAGAGCATTTTATGAGTATGCTAGTACCTGTTTTGAACCATGGGACGGACCAGCTGCTGTAAGTATGACAGATGGACGTTATATAGGTTGTGTTTTAGATAGAAATGGACTTAGACCTTCTAAATATGTCATTACTACAGATAATAGACTTCTTATCTCTTCTGAGTATGGGGTTCTTGAAACACCTGAAGATGAGATAGTAGAGAGAGGAAGACTTCAGTCTGGTGAGATGATTGGTGTAGATTTAAAGTATGGAAAAGTATTAAAAAGTAATGATATTGATAACTACTTGAAAAATATGGATCCTTATGATAAATGGCTTAATGACAACATGGTTTACTTGCAAGAGCATATGGATGATCCATTCTCTACAGTTGAAATTTCAGATAAAAAAGTTTTAGAAGCTAGACAACGTTTCTTTGGTATTACCTTAGAAGTGATAGAACAAGTTTTTGAACCAATGGTTAAAGAGGGTAAAGAGGCAACAGCTTCTATGGGTGATGATAGTCCTTTAGCAGTATTTTCTACTAAACAGAGAAACTTCTCTGACTTCTTTAAACAGAAATTTGCTCAAGTAACAAACCCACCAATAGACCCTATTCGTGAAAAAGTAGTGATGAGTTTAAATACAGGGTTTGGTGAGATTAGAAATATCCTTTCAGATGATGCTGAACATGCAAAAAGACTAAAAACAGTTTCTCCTATTTTGTCATTAGAGAAGTTAGAACTTCTTAAAGCTTTTGGTAACGAAAAAGATCCTAAGTATGATGCAAGTTATAAAGCAAAGTCTTATGATACTACATTTGATACTAACCTTAAAGACACACTCGATAATTTAGTTGAATTGGTTATATCTGATGTAAAAAATGAGGGTATAAGAACCGTCATACTAGACGATAGAGCGTTAAGTGCAACTATGAAAGTTATGCCTATGCTTATGGTAGTTGGTCGTCTAAACCAAGCACTTCTTGATGCAGGTGAGCGTCATTTAGTAAGTATTATCGCAGCAACTGGTGAAGTATATGACTCTCATATGGCAGCGTCTATGTTAGCCTTTGGTGTAGCAGCTATTTACCCTTATATGCTTTACAAATCTGTAGCGATGATAGAGCGTAGAAAAGATGCAAATGTCAACCTTGCACCGATACTTAAAAAAGTACGTAACTCTATCAACTCTGGGTTACTTAAAATTATGTCAAAAATGGGTATTGCAACTATCTCTAGTTATAGAAACTCAAAACTCTTTGATGTACTTGGTTTAAGTAAAGAGATTGTAGAAGAGTGTTTTACAGGTGCACATGCATTTTTAACAGGGCTTACTTACGATGATATTGAAGAGCGTATCACTCAAGCACATACTGCTGCGTATGCTAAAGAGACTCAAAACCGTATTTTCCCTCTAAATATCGGAGGATTCTACAAGTATCTTTCTGGTCAAGAGTTCCATGATTACTCTCCAGCAACAGTACATGCTATACATAAACTTTCTCAAACTGGAAAGAAAAAAGATTTTGATACGCTTAAAGAGCTTGTAGATGGAAGAGATAGAAAGTTCATTCGTGACTTCTATAAACTTAAAAGTGACAGAGATGCTATCGCTGTTAATGAAGTAGAGCCATTAAGTGAAATCTTTAAACGTTTCTCAACGGCTGCGATGAGTTTAGGTTCTATCTCTCCTGAAGCACATGAGTGTCTTGCAGAAGCTATGAATACCATAGGTGGTAGTTCAAACTCTGGTGAGGGTGGAGAAGATCAAGTACGTTTTGGAACGATTAAAAATTCTAAAATTAAACAAATTGCTTCTGGACGTTTTGGTGTAACACCTGAGTATCTACGTTCAGCAAAAGAGCTTCAAATTAAAGTAGCACAAGGTGCTAAACCAGGAGAGGGTGGTCAACTCCCAGGGCATAAAGTTAGTCCACTTATCGCAAGACTTAGACATACCATGCCAGGAGTGACACTGATTTCACCTCCTCCACACCACGATATTTACTCTATTGAAGATTTGGCACAACTTATCTTTGACTTGAAACAGATTAACCCTGAAGCAAAGATAGCTGTTAAACTGGTTTCAACTGCTGGTGTAGGGACTATCGCTGCAGGTGTAGCAAAATGTTATGCAGATAAAATTATTATCTCTGGTGCAGATGGTGGTACGGGTGCGGCACCTATTGGTTCTATCAAATTTGCGGGTAACCCTTGGGAACTTGGACTTATAGAAGCACATAATGCTCTTAAAGCCAACAACCTTAGAGGTCAAGTAGAGTTAGAAACTGATGGTGGTCTTAAAACAGGACTAGATGTGATAAAAGCAGCTATCTTTGGTGCTGAGTCATACGCATTTGGTACAGGAGCGTTGACAGTTATAGGGTGTAAAATCCTTCGTATTTGTCACCTCAATAGATGTTCTGTGGGTATTGCTACTCAAGAAGAGAAGCTTAGAGAGCATTATGAAGGTACAGTAGAGAGAGTGATTAACTACTTTACACTTCTTGCAGAAGATGTTCGTGAAATCCTAGCATCGTTAGGATACAGTTCATTAGAAGAGATTATTGGTAAAAATGATTTACTCGAAGTGATAGATGATAAATTTGCTAAAAAATTCTCTTTTGAAAAAATGCTCTATAAATTAGATGGTGACAACACGTGTCAAGTAGAATCTAATGAACCTCTTGACCAAAATGAGTATGAAAAAGAGATACTTAAAGAGTTAATGCCAGCGATTAAGAATCCAAATGATTCTATGGTTTTAGAGAAAAAAATCTCTAACCTAAACAGAAGTTTTGGTACACGTATCTCTGGTGAGATTGCTAAGTATTATGGCGATAAAGGATTACCTGATGGTACTATCTGTCTTAAACTTACAGGTACAACAGGACAATCTCTAGGTGCTTTCCTTAGCCCTGGTGTAAGTATGCATATCAATGGTGCAGGAAATGACTACATTGGTAAAGGTATGTCTGGTGGACGTATTGTTATAACCGCTGTTAAAAATGGATCAGAATTTGCACTAGGTGGAAATACTTGTCTTTATGGTGCAACGGGTGGTAAACTCTATATCAACGGTCAAGTTGGTGAGCGTTTTGGTGTACGTAACTCTGGTGCTATTGCTATTGTTGAAGGTACTGGAGATCACCCTTGTGAATACATGACAGGTGGTGCAGTGGTTATCTTAGGTAAAACGGGGATAAACTTTGGTGCAGGTATGACAGGTGGTGTAGCATTTGTTTACGATACTGATCATGAATTTGTAGAAAATATCAACCAAGAACTTGTTGAGGCTAGACGTATCGATACAGAAGATACAGATATCGAAAGATACTACCTTAAAAAACTTCTTAAAGATTACTACAAAGAGACAAAAAGTGTCATAGCTAAACAGATACTAGATAACTTTAGAGTTGAGATTAGAAACTTCTGGACGGTAAGACCAAAAGATATGAAGGGTCCTTTAAAGATAGAGGAGGGAGAATAAAATGTTAAGATTTTTTGATTTAGAGAGAATAGACGCGAAAAAAAGAGATGTTGTAGTTAGAAATAAAGACTTTGATGAGATTTATGAAGTGTTTAAGGTAGCTAAGGCGGGAGAACAGGCAGACAGATGTATTCAGTGTGGTGATCCATACTGTCACAATGGTTGTCCTTTACATAATCTTGTACCTCATTGGCTCAAAGCAACTGCAAGTAACGATTTGGAATTTGCATTTGACCTTTCTAATGAAACTTCGCCTTTCCCAGAAGTGATGGGACGTATCTGTCCTCATGATAGACTCTGTGAAGGTTCATGTACACTCAACGATGGACATGGTGCTATTACTATTGGGTCTGTTGAGACATTTATTAGTGAAGAGGGCTTTAAAAAAGGGCTTAAACCTAAATTTGCAGAAGTTAAGGTAGGTAAAAAAGTAGCTATCGTGGGTGCTGGACCTGCTGGGCTTTCTGCTGCTACATTCTTACTTAGAGAGGGTGTAGATGTTGAGATTTTTGACAAGCAGTCAAGAGCGGGTGGACTTTTAACATATGGTATTCCTGGTTTTAAACTTGACAAGCATGTTATCGCAAGAAGAGTTAAACTGCTTAAAGAAGCAGGTGCAGTGTTTCATCAAAATGTAGAGATAGGTAAAGATAAAACATTTGAAGAGCTTACAGAGAACTTTGATGCAGTCTTTATCGGTGTAGGTGCAGTTAAAGGTAGAAAATCTGGACTCAATGACGATGATGCACCTAATGCACACTTAGCAATGGAGTTTCTTGTAGATATTCAAAAGAAAATCTTTGATGAATCAAGAACAGAAAATATAGAAGTTAAAGAGAAAAATGTAGTGGTTATTGGTGGTGGTGATACTGCTATGGACTGTGTACGTACTTCACTTCGTGAAAAAGCAAAATCTGTTAAATGTCTTTACAGACGTGATGCACATAACATGCCAGGAAGTAGAAAAGAGTACATTAACGCAAAAGAAGAGGGTGTAGAGTTTGAGTTTTACGTCTCTCCTAAGTCGTTAGTAACCAATGATAAAGGCAAGATTATCGCTGTTGAGATGGTAAAAACAAAACTAGGTGAAGCCGATGTATCTGGAAGACAAAAAGTAGAAGAGATAGCAGGTTCTAACTACAATGTAGATGCTGATGTTGTTATCTTTGCTCTTGGTTTTGATACAATTGAGTATCCTTTCTTTGCAAGTAATGGCATAGAAACAGATAAATGGGGTGGGGTTTTAGTAGATGAAAATTACCAAACAACAAAACCAGGTATCTATGCTGGTGGTGACTGTCATCGTGGTGCAGATTTAGTTGTTACCGCAGTAAGAGATGGACGTGAAGCAGCGAAAGCGATGGTAAAGAGTTTTTCATAAGTGAACATTTTAGCATGAAATGAGAAGTTTCATGCTTTATGAAGTCATTGTTGAGTGGGATTATGCTATAGTCTATAGAAGAATAAAGCTTAAAGAAAAGTTACGTAGGAGTAGATATGTTTGGAAGCCTTTTTGATAATATATTAAAAGAGACAAAAGAAGAGAAACCTAATCAGTGGATAAAATGTCCTAAATGTACATCACTAATGTATTACAAAGAGGTAGAAGCAAAACAAAATGTTTGTCCTAAATGTAATCACCATTTTCGTATTTCTGCTGAAAAAAGAATAGCAGCTATTACCGATGCAGGAAGTTTTGTAGAGTTTGATATGTCGTTAGTTCCTGTAGACCCTCTTAAGTTTACAGATAAAAAGTCATATAAAAAACGTTTAGAAGAGGCAAAAGCTAAAACGGGAAAAACCTCTTCAGTTATGAGTGGATCTTGTACTATTGATGGTCAAGCTGTTGAAATAGCTGTTTTTGATTTCTCTTTTATGGGAGGAAGTCTTGGCTCTGTAGAAGGAGAGAAGATAGTTCGTGGTATTAGTAGAGCTATTGAGAAAGAGTGTGGGTTTATTATTGTTTCTGCTTCAGGTGGTGCAAGAATGCAAGAGAGTACTTATGCACTTTTACAAATGAGTAAAACATCAGCAGCTCTTAACAGACTACACCAAAAAGGCTTACCTTTTATCTCTATCTTAACAGACCCTACTATGGGTGGAGTTTCAGCTTCATTTGCAATGCTAGGTGACATTATAATGGCAGAACCAGATGCACTTATTGGGTTTGCTGGTCAGAGAGTTATCAAGCAAACTGTGGGTGTAGATTTACCAGAAGGTTTCCAACGTTCAGAGTTCTTACTTGAACATGGTCTTATAGATATGATAGTCAATCGTGACGATATGAAGCAAACGCTATCTGATCTTTTCAAACTTTTCAATAAAAAATCTGCATAATTAAGATTCTCTAGCTAGAGTAGTGACTTTAGCTAGATTGTATGATACTATCAATTATGCCTAATATTTGATTTACTGTTTTTTGGTTTGCTTTTTCAATAAATTTTATATTTCTTGAGTTATAATCAATTGATTTCATCTGTTCTCCCATAATAAAACCAGTAATATTTTCACTTTTAACTTCAATATGAAAAGGAAAATCTCTTTTTGTATTTGTTATTGGACATGCAAAAGCAAGACCAATATGTTGATTAAATATTTTATTACTAATAATTATTGCAGGTCTTCGCCCCTTTTGTTTATGACCACTTTGTGGGTCAAAACTTAAAGCTACAATATCTCCTTGTTCTGGAATATATTTTACCATTCTTCTAATCCAGTTTTATTATCAAATTCCTCATAAGTTTTATAATCAGATGGTAGTTTTTTAATCAAATCATTAATATCATATACTTCACGTGATTGTCTTATTGGTTCCAATACAATTTTTTGATTTTCAATCAAAACTTTCATCTTATCACCAATTGATAAATGTAATTCTTTCATTATATCTTTTGGAAACCTTAAACCTTGAGAATTACCCCAACTTGATATAGTCGCAGTCATGATATATCCTTTATATTTGTATATCCAAAGTATATCATATATCTTATTGGCTGTCAATGTATAATAGGAGTATTGCTCTAAATGCGTAGCGTTCAGAGCAACGGTCGAAGATAGTCAATAAATTTCCGCTAAGTAATTTATTGGATACTCTGTTTTGTTAGAATATTAAGTCCTAATGCATCTTTAAATTTAATTTATTTTCAAAATCATTTATATTAAGTTGACTCATTAAAATAGTATTTCTATAAATATCAGTATACATTTTTCTTTCTTTATTTGTTAAATTAAATCTTGGGTCTTGATGGTATTCTTCATAAATATATATTTCTGATAATAAATCTAGTAAAACAAATAGCCTCATGATATTTTCTTCTGTAACAAATTTATTGTTATTTAAGAAATGTAAGGCTAAATGTCTATTAAAATTATCATAAGCATCACCATCTGTTGATGGCTTGAAAAAATGCTCTTTTAATATTTTATCAGCAATTTTTGAATGTACTTCCATAAATAATATATTTGATGGCATGGGTTGTCTTTGATATGTCTTTTTAATAAAGTTTTTAACTTTATCAAATGATGGTTTATTAGTACCTATATTATTTGGATAGCCATACCATCTTAGTATTATTCCTTCTATTACAGGGACTAATGTCATATAAGAACTTATATAATTTCCTCTGTAATACGATAGTAATCCAGCATTTATTATTTTTGAGAATTCTTTAAATAGTGGAATTTTTTCAAATCTACCTATTTGTTGAGCTGCTCTAATATCTGGTTCCATAGTAATTTTTTTAATATAATTTATAACTTTATTTTTGTCATTTATGAATGCTTTTATAGTTTTAAATTCATGCATTGTACAAAATGTAGGCATCGATAAAGCATATTGAAAAAGTTGATTATTAACTTGTATAATATCTGATATTTCATCATTACTTGTTGCACAAATGTGTATATTAGGATTAGCTAAATCCTCTTCTCGTTTTCTTTTTGCATCACTTAGGTGTTCATCATATATTTCTTTACTAATGTAAGACCAATCTTCATTTGATAAATTGAATTCTTGCTTAATAAATTCAATATTTAATTTATTTGAATTTTGCATAATATTTATTTTGCAAGAATTTTTTATATCATTTAATTTTATATTATTTGGCTGTATTATAATTTCATTACCAATTGTTACAAATTGCAATTATATTCCTTTTGTATTCTAACTACTTAGTAAACCCCATTCTAGCATAAACCCCTTTATAACCCTTATTACATAGAACATGAAAAGTGTTTGTTAATAATGTATGTTTAGTTAAAACTATATGTTTGGACTATCTAAGTTCTAAAACTCTTTAACCTTAAAGTATGAGGGTGTTAAGGGGCTACTAGCTACAATATGTAATGAAAATACCCAATATATTGAAAACTATTTCTGCTACACTTGATGAACATCATGCTAAGGCTGTGGTGGTGGGTGGTTTGGTTCGTGACTATTTTTTGCAACTGCCGTCTAAGGACTATGATGTAGAGGTGTATGGGTTGGAGAAGATAGAGGAACTTGAAGCGATACTCTCAGAGTACGGTTCTGTTAACCTTGTGGGTAAGAGTTTTGGTGTGTTAAAGTTTTGTTATGAGGGGGAGGAGTATGATTTCTCTTTTCCTCGTAAAGAGGAGAAAATAGGGCAGGGGCATCGTGGTTTTGATGTGTTTGTAGATGGTAACTTAGCATTTAAAGAGGCTTCTCTTAGACGTGACTTTAGCATAAATGCCATGGGGTACGAAGTAGAGACGCAAAAGTTTTTAGACCCCTTTGGTGGACGTAAAGACATGGAGAGTAAAATACTTAGACACATAGAAGATAAAACTTTTGTAGAAGACCCTTTGCGTGTCTACAGAGCCGTACAGTTTTGTGCAAGGTTTGGTTACACTTTAGCCGATGAGACTTTACAGTTGTGTCAAGCTATGGTAGCAGAAGGTATGTTAGAAGAGCTACCCAAAGAGAGGGTGTATGTAGAGTGGACAAAGCTTTTACTTAAGTCTCCTAAATCTTCTGTGGGCTTTACACTTATGCAAGACTTGGGCATTTTGGAAAAGTACTTTCCTGAACTTGGGGTACTTAAAGAGATACCTCAGTCAGTAAAATGGCACCCTGAGGGGGATGTTTGGAAGCATACCATGCTGTGTGTTGACAAGATGGTAGTACTCTTGGGTAACGATGAAAAGCAAAATCTAAAATATATGTTTGCTATCCTCTGTCATGACTTAGGTAAAGCTACCACTACCACCACAGATGAAGATGGACGCATACGTTCTACTGGGCATGAACAAGCAGGGGTAGAGCTTACAAAAACGTTTATGTATAGGCTTACGAATGAACACGACTTTATAGAGAGTATTTTACCTCTAGTCGCACACCACTTAAAACCCTCACAGTTTTACACAGCAAAAGCCAAAGCCTCTGCCATACGAAGGTTAGCCACTAAAGTAAACATAGAGGAGTTAACAGTAGTAGCAAAGGCAGACTTTTTAGGACGTACGACTAAAGAGTCTTTAGCAGGAGTTTACCATGCAGGAGAGTGGCTACTAGAGAGAGCAAAAGAGCTAAAGGTAAAAGAGAAACCCTTAGAGAACCTACTACAAGGGCGTGACCTTATCGCTCTAGGGTTAAAGCCCTCTCCTAAGTTTAAAACCATTTTAGATGAAGTGTATGCTTTACAACTTGAGGGGGTTCTAAACTTTAAAGAAGATGCATTGAGGTATCTAAAAGATGTGGTAAATGATAAAAAGCATTAAAATAGTTTTACTCTTTTTAGTAGTGAGTGTTTTATCTTTTTTTCTTTTAAATGAACTGTTTCCACTAGATACAAAACGTCTTTTTAAACCAAGGTCTACACTTGTTTATGACAGAAACCATAAGCTTTTGAGGGTGCATTTGAGTGAAGATGGGTTTTTGCGTATGCCTTTAGAGCGTAGTGAAATCACAAAAGAGATGAAACAAGCACTTTTGAGTTATGAAGATAAATACTTTTATGAACATTTGGGGGTGAACCCTTTTTCTGTAGTAAGGGCGTTGTGGTTTAACTTGCGTAACAGACATCTCATAGGTGCTTCTACGCTTACCATGCAATTGGCTCGTATGATGCACCGTAAGCCTAGAACATTACGAAACAAGTGTATAGAACTTTTTATGGCTCTACAGTTGGAGTATAGTTACTCTAAGGAGAGTATCTTGACTCTGTATCTCAATAATGCTCCTTATGGGGGAAATGTAGAGGGGTTTGCTTCGGCTTCGTTTGTCTATTTTGGTGTCGATGTTGATGCACTCTCTGTAGCCCAAGTAGCCTATCTTGTCTCCATACCTAAAAATCCAAATCTCAATACACCTAAAGTTTTAAACAGAGTAGAGTCACTTAAGAAAAAAGTACTTTTGAGTATGTATAACAACCACAATATTACGCAAGAAGTCTATAGTCGAGCTAAAAGAGAGAAGCTTAGCCCTAAAAGAAGAGATTTACCTCATTTTGCTCCTCATCTTAGCCGTAAATTTAAAGCGGGTGGGAGGGTGCATACGAGTATTGAGCTTCAACTACAACAGAGAGTGCAAACGCTCGTTAGCCAAAGAGTCAAAGCGTTAAAGAAGTTGCAGATTTACAACGGTTCAGCCATAGTTATAGACAACAAAACAATGAAGATACTTGCCTATGTAGGCTCTCAAGGTTTTGAAGATAAACAGCATGGTGGTCAAATAGATGGTCTTATGGCTCTTTTTAGTCCAGGCTCTACGCTCAAGCCTTTTGTCTATGCTAAAGCACTTGAAAAAGGGTTGATAACACCGCTTAAAAAGCTTTATGATTTGCCACTTTATATGGGAGGATATAAACCTTTAAACTACAGTAAACGCTTCCTTGGAGAGGTGACTGCAAAAGAGGCGTTGCAGTTTTCGCTGAACATTCCTGCTGTTGAGCTTGAGCGTCTGCTTGAAGAGGCATCACTCTATAGTGTACTTAAAAATGCAGATATAAAGTCTATAAACCGTTCTAAAGGGTATTATGGTTTGTCTTTAACACTTGGAGGGTGTGGCATAACGTTAAAAAATATTGCAGAACTTTTTGCGATGCTTGCAAATGGTGGAGTCTATAGTAAGGCTTCATATCTGTTAGAAGAGAGAGACATAAAAGCAAAGAAAGTACTTAGTAAAGAAGCTTCATACCTTGTGAGTAAGATGCTAGTAGATGCACCTAGAGATGCTTTTAGTAGCTCATGGGAGTATATGAAAGATGTACCTAGCGTTGCTTTTAAAACAGGAACTTCTGCACATGCAAAAGATTTGCTTTGTGTAGGGTACACACCCGAATACACCGTAGCCGTGTGGTATGGTAACTTCAACAGAACAAAGAGTAAAAAAAGAGAAGGGAAAAATGCAAAGCGTATGACAGGTCTTGAAGCTGCTTCTCCTACGCTTCATGCTATTTTTAAACTGCTTCAGCCCAAAGAGCATTTTAAAAAACCAAAAGGTGTGGTTAGTAAAAAGATATGTCAAGATGTTATACAAGTAGGAGAGTGTAAGAGTCAGGTAAAAGATGAGGTTATAGAGGGGGTAAAGCTTCATACTTCTTGTAAGTTGTTACGTGCTGAGGTACTTGTTAAGATGCTTGAAGAGGGTATGGTTAACTCAATGTCAGCTTTACAAAACCATACGTGTTACAAGGAGTGGAAGCAGTATAACCCCCTTATAAGTAACCCTGTAGATAAACAAACATACCTACAAAACAGACTGCTTCCTCAGTACTTAAAAAAGATTTCACTACAATGTTTCTCTTTTGAAGATAACGCTACGATTTATTGGCTTATAGACAATGAATCACCTTTTCGTAGTATATCAGGAGAGAAATACTACCGCTACTTTAGCCAAGGAAGACACCAAATAAACTGTCTTGACCAAGGGGCTAAAATGAGAAGTGTCACTATAGAAGTTGAAGAGTTATAAGAGCTAAATAAAATACCGTAGGGTGGATTTATCCACCTTTATCATATAATTTTTTTAAGTTCTTGCATTGGTCTAACCTAAATTATATATAGAAACCCAATAACATAAAAAGAATCTATAAATAGTTCTAATTTTTACCTAAAAAAAGATAAAAATCAGGTATATTTAAAAGGTATTTGACACTGTTTTATATTTTCAAATAGCCCATCCATCCAAGCTCTTCTTTTTGTAGGAAGTGATATTTTAAGCACTCTTTTACTAGTATAATTTATTATCTAAATAAGTCTGAAAATTCAGTAGCTGGTGCCTTTCCTATAATTTGTACATCAATAATAACTAAGGTAGGATATAAGAAGAAAATATTATCAGCTCTTTTAAAAATACCTTTAAATATAAACATCTTATCTGTATTATGCTGGATTTTTTTTGCTAAAATTTTTCCTTCTCCGTCAGATGTATTTAAGATTAGAAGTAGTAATTTTGAAGAATCTTTTTTATGCGTATTACCTTTAATAGCTGTTCGAAGTTTACAATAAGAATCAACCATAAATGCGTCTGTTACCTTTGTAACTTCTCCTCTACCCAAATAACTAACTTGTGTTTCTCGTAGACCACATTCTATTTCTATATTTTTATTATAGTAGTCCATTGGAAAAATAGATAAATCATCAAAATATACTTTAGAGAATGATTTTTTTCTTACTATTTAATTTTACTGTATTATTGGAATTTGTTGAACATTGTTTTATTGGTGCTTTAGTATTTGCAAAACTTACTATTTTACCAGTAGAGAATGTAATATTGAAATTATTATTATTTTGCTCCCATGTACCTTTTCCAAACTGAGGAGAGGATACATCACAATCTTTTCCTAAATAAATTGTAAAACTTTTTGATTTTAGTACTGCTCCATGCTTATTTACTGAAGACTTGAATGGTGTTCCTTTTGTAGTAGTAAAGATATTTTTTCTATATATAGCTCTACTTGGTGTAGATATGCCCATAGTAAAATTAAGTATTTCATCATCTAATTTACATATTGTTTTTTTCTTTGTACAGATGATGGATTGTTTTTTAGAATTTATCATAGAGACACAGTTTTTATCATCTATTAAAATTTGATTTCCATGAATTTGAAAATCCCGAACAGAAATATTACAAACTTCATTTTGACCATGAAGTTGTATTTGTGTCCATATATCATCTTTTGAACTAATTGTAAAGTCAGATGCAGATAATATTGAAATATTACATAGTAATAATAATATTATTACATTTTTTAATAAAGGAACTAACATGGTACAATCCTTGCTTATAAATATAAGCTTTTATTTTGCCTAACAATTTTACTATTCCCTAAATATACAGGAAGAATATCAGTAATTAATACGTACATAATAAAAAAATATCTTACAAGACATATTTTCATCATTACTAGTATGTATTAAGATTAATTACTTTTTTGATTGTTCTATATTATCCCAAAGTTTCTTTGGCTTAGGCATTGAATATACAATAAACTTAGGAACATCCCTTGTTGTGTATATTTTTAATTAAGTTAACACTATGCATAGATTCTTTTTGTGTTTTATTGCATAATTTAGGTTAATACTTTACATAAGTAACTTTTAAATTTCAATGTTCTGTTATACCTATTTTAAATATATTTGGGTAACTATATACAAAGTTACACTATTTAAAATTAAACCACTTGCTACGAATAACCAAACCTTTCAAAAAGGCTTAGTTAGAATAGCTTAGGTGCTGTCTTTTTCTTTGGCTTTGATTCTTCTTTTGGTGCGTTAGGATTGAAGTTTAGGGTTTTTACTAAGCTCTTATTGTAGGAGGAGAGTTCCTTGTCTCTATTATCTTTGTCATCGTTTAAAAATTCCATTTCTAATTGTATGTATTTACCATATTTATTCCTGAAGAGCTTTTTAAACTCTTCCTTATTTTTTGATATAGACATAAGTAGTGTAGTTTCTATAATCTGCTTTTTTAGATGTTCTCTACCTATCTCTGGGGTTAAGGATTGATGAAATTTATATTTCCAATGACCTTTTTTTGATTTTGGAGTATTTTCCTTAATCTTATGTAAAACTCCATCAGGCAACATGTCATATACATATTTTGTAGTAATACCACCAATAAACGAAGGCTTTCTTTTTATAGTCTTTGGTGTAAATGGTAAGCCCCATAGTCTGTAAATCTCTCTATAAAATTCATCAGTAAATGTTAATTGCCACTTTAATATTTCTTCTGATATGTAAGATTTTAAAATCTTCTGTAATTCGAATCTTTCCCTATTATACTGATACCCCGTTGCCTCATCAACAAGTGCTGTTATACCAATTTTAGCTAATGAACGCACCAATATTTCTGCTTTTTGTGCTGTTTCTAGTTGACTCTTCTGTTTAATTACTCCTAGTTCTCTAGCTTTTAGATATAAATCACAAACCAATGGCAAAATTGTTGCATCATAACCAGATTGATTTTTCCCATTCAGACCAATATATTCTACTTTACTGATCTTGTCTCTCAAAGTCCCATCTATAAGGCTTTGTAAGTTTTTTGCATCCATAAAAGCAGGGATATTGACCACACGACTATTCCCTCTTGCTTCTCTCCCCAGTGCATTAAATACTGCACTATGTGTTATCACTCTTGTACCATCTTCAAGTACAGCTACACTTAATTCATTTCCATCAATACTCAACACCCCATCATGTGTTGCCCTTAAAATCTTACCCATTAATCAATCCTTTATAAGTAGTTCTGTGTTTTAAATTAGCTATAAGCATATTAAATCTAATCACTTCATTCACACTCAACCATATCTACAACGGCTGTTTTATCTTTTGTGCTTCTACCTTGTGAATGTGGTACTTTTTTGTTAGCGTGTCTGTTTTTGTTCTTTTCACCTATATATGTTTCATCTATTTCTACAGTATTATCAAGCTGTACATCATTATTAATATCAAAACAAGCTCTAATTCTTTGAAGCATAAACCATGCTGTTTTTTGTGTTACATTTAAATCTCTTGATAATTGAAGTGAAGATATGCCTTTTTTGTGAGAAGTTACAAGCCAAATAGCTATAAACCATTTTTGAAGTTTTACTTTTGTGTTATCAAAGAGCGTAGCAGTCTTTACATTGAAATATTTACTTGTTTCTTTACATCTATATCTATTGTTAGCACATTTATATACCTTAGAGTAAATATCAAATGGACTAACCACATGACCATTCCATCTAAGCTCTTCTAGGTGTGATATGCATATTTCTTCATCGGGGAAAGTATTTATTAAATCTGATATTGAGTTAAAATCATAATTAATCATAATACCCTTTCGTGTTAAACTAAGAGTATTATATCGATAGTTACATTAAAAAGTAATTGTTTAGTGTAAACTTGTATATAGCTAGTATTATCATTTATACTAAAAATAGTAACGGTATTTTTTTACTTTTAGATTAAAAAAAATATTAAAGTTTTATGAATTTATCTACAGTAACTACGACCCAAAAATATAAATCAACTCAGGAAACATTACGATAATCCCCAATGCTAACAACTGTAACAAAATAAATGGAATAACCCCTTTGTAGATGGCACTTGTGGTGACTCTGTCTCCTGCTGCTCCTTTAAGATAAAACAATGCAAAGCCAAAGGGTGGGGTGAGAAATGAGGCTTGAAGGTTCATGGCTATGAGTATGGCAAACCAGATAGGGTCTATACCTAAGGTTGCGACTATAGGTACTAAGATAGGCACGACTACAAAGGCTATCTCTATAAAGTCTATGAAGAAACCTAAAAGGAAGATAACAAGCATAGAGAGGAGTATAAATGTCCAAACATCGCCTTGCTCTCCTGCAAAAAATGCAAGTGCCATATCGCCCCCGCCTAACTCTCCAAATACCAGTGAGAAAGCTGTTGCACCGATGAGTATCATAAATATCATGGCGGTGAGTTTTACGGTCTCTATGGAAGCGTAACGTATGAGTTCGTAAGAGAAGGTACGGTTATACAGAGCTAAAAGTCCTGCACCTAGTACACCTATGGCAGCAGACTCAGAGGGAGAGGCGATACCCATGAAAATAGAGCCTAATACAACGGCTATAAGTAGAAGAGGGGGTGCGATGGCTTTGAGTGCCTCTTTTACGATGTCACCATAAGGCTCTTTTGAGACTATGGCAGGTGCTACCTCTTTGTTGAAGTAAGAGAAGATTAAAATGTATATGATGTAGAGTGTAATGAGCAAAAGCCCAGGTACTACTGCTGCACGAAATAGATCTCCTACACTCAAATGCATCTGATCACCTAAAATAATGAGTACAATAGAGGGAGGTATAAGTTGTCCTAGTGTACCTGAAGCTACGATACTTCCAGAGGCTAATGCAGGGCTGTAGTTGTGTTTGAGCATGAGTGGTAGTGCGATGAGTGACATCATGACAACGGACGCTCCTACTATGCCTGTACTTGCTGCAAGAATAGCCCCTACCAAAACCACAGAGATGGCTAAACCACCTCTTACTTGTCCAAAGAGTTTACCCATAGAGATAAGTAAACCCTCTGCCATTTTAGACTTTTCAAGTATCAGCCCCATAAAGATAAAAAGAGGGATAGCCATAAGTGTCACATTTCCCATAATACCATACGTTCTGTAAGGAAGCATCTCTAAAACACCTAAGCCAACTTCGTCTGCTATGAGAGCAAAAAAGAGTGCCACTCCTGCAAAAACAAAAGCCACTTGGAACCCTACCATTAGTAGAACCAAAGTCATGAGAAACATGAGAAAAACAGGGTCTATCAAAAAAGCAACTCTATTGTACCATGCCACATAAACGAAGATACCAAAAAGTAAGATACCCCCAAGTGTACGCCAAAGAAGCATGGGCTTTTTGATGTGATGGTAGGCTTTAAGTATCTCTGCTAAGGCTTGAAGTAGTAGTAATAAAAAAGCAAAAACTAACATACCTTTAATGAGCCAACGATGTGTTAACCCTCCAGGGTCAGAAGAGACCTCTTGTTGTAGGTAACTCTGTAGAGCCATACTAAACGCATCACTTAGAAAAAGAAGAGAGAAGGGGAGTACAAGTAGTAACATTGAGAGTAGTTGTACTATCGCTTTTACATCAGGGGTGTAGCGTTCAAAGAAGATATCTACCCTTACATGTTTGTCATGTTTTAGAGCATAACTAAGCCCTAATAAAAAGACCATGTCAAACAGATGCCACTCCACTTCTTGTAGAGCTATAGACCCTGCTGAAAATAAGTAACGCATACTTGCATCATACGCGACTAAAAGTGAAAGAGAGACGACAAGTATAGCAGATAGATAACCCATATATTTACTAAGAGTGTCTAGGTAGTAGGAGAATTGTATATGTTTCATCGGCATTATTTCCAGTAGGTGTCTAATCTAATATTCCACCCCTTACGCCATCGCTCTTCGCCACGTGTGGGTGGAGAGTTTTTAATACGTCTGCTTAGCATCGCTTTTGCAGAGAGGGCAAAGGCTTTTTGTCTGTTAGGCTCTTGTGGGTTCATGTGTTCTAGGACTTGTCGTAGCCCCCAACCTTGTCCTTTATAGCGTTCACTTTTGAGTGTACCTTCTCCTTTAAAGTTGGTGTAGTCTAGTAAGATGTATAGACCTCTTTCGTTAACAGTGCCATTTTTATGGTACATCACTTCATTGAAATGTTTTTTAACAAGGGCTTTTTTTTGAGAGTCGTGTATAGAGTCCAATATTTGCGGTAAAGCTTGACTCAAACGTCTAGCCATAAACTCTGCTTGGTAGGGCATGGTAGATTTTAAAAATTTGAAGAGTTGGGTATGTTTTTTTGTATGACTCTTTTTTGCACGGTAAAACTCTGCTTTGGAGTTCCACGGTAAAGGGGTTGTAGGTGTAAGCCAAGAGGGCATCTTAACGCCTTTAGTTTGCATAAATGCTAAAACCATAGGAAAAACTTCTCTAAAACGCTCGGTATGTCCTTTACTAAACCAGATAAAATGCCCTATACCTACAGAGGCAAATGCTTCGCCTTCGTTCCAGTGAACAAGGTATTTGTCAAGACCAGCTCCTTCATTTTGCCACACTTTTTTGGCTATATAATTGGCTTGTTTTTTTGTGAGGTGTATCTCTTGGGCGAAGAGTGTTGAACATAGTAAAAGTAAAGAAAATATAAATCTCATACATACTCCATTAAATAATATTTAATATACTATCAAAAAATGATTTACAAGGAAGTTTTATATGTCTTATAAGCAGATAATCATAACAGTTTGCACCGCTTTAATGGTTTCGCCTCTTTTTGCAAAGGTGCCAACTATAGATTTATCTCAAATCAATGGTAACTGGCATTTGCGTATTATGGATGGTATGGAGGTAAGAAAAGCAAGAGCGATACTTGATTTTGACTCAGATAAAATGAGATTAAGTGGTTTTGATGCGTGTAATCGTATCTCTGGAGTGTTAAAAGTAAACAACGACACAAACATAAGCTCTCGACTTATAAGTACAAAAATGGCGTGTAGAGGTAAGATACAGAGCTATGTAAGTCAAAGGTTACATGAGACTATAAACGAGGGGTTTAGTATTAGTAAGGCTAAAAGAAACGGAGTAGAGGGGATAACCCTAAAGAGTCCAACACATGAACTCTTTTTTGGAAAAATGGGTAAATAATAAAGGGCTAAACAAAACTCGGTGCATCATTGGCAAAGAGTATAAGGTCACCGACTGTAGTTTGCTCTATAAGCATCGCTTCCATCTCACTTTTGGAAGCGAGTTTTACTAACTTACTTGACTCTACATGCTCTTTAAATATGGCATAGTTTAACTCACCTGTTACTACGACTACATCAAACACTTCATTGGCTCTTTTTGCAACTTGTATATTGAGTGCATCGTCCACCTCTACAAGCCCTGGAGTGATAACCACTTTACGCCCTTTAAACGTACTTGCTAAGTCAAATGAAGCCATCATACCATCTATGTTACCGTTAAAAGAGTCATCTAAAATAACTTTTCCACCTGCGTCTATGCGTTGGAGTCTATGGTCTACAGGTTTTAGGGTAGAGAGTTGTTTTTGTATCTCGTTATCTGTAAGTCCTAACTCTTTGGCTACTAAGACAGCAGCTGCTAAGTTCATAGCATTAAATGCACCTAAGATACTTGCAGAGTAACGTGTACCCTCTAGTGTGAAACTTGTCTCATCTAAAGTCGCTTCTATATCTGATATAACGTATTGAGGTGCAGGGATGTTCTCTCTAATGTTGAGTTCAATCTTCTCGCCAAATGTATGTACCATAGATTCAGGTTTAACCATAGCACTCTCATGTATCCATGCCTCTTTGAGTCTTTGCGTTTGAAGTATCTCCATTTTTGTATTGCGTATGTTTTCTATGGTTTTAAAGTACTCTATATGTGCAGGTCCTATTTTACCTACTACTACATATTGAGGGTTTACAAAGGTACTTATCTCTGCGATGTCACCTTCTCCTCTAGCACCCATCTCAACGACATAAACTTCTGTATCTAGGGGTAGGTCGTCATTGACATCTTTCATCACTCCACCAAGTGTGTTTACAGAACGTGGAGTAGCGTAGGTTCTGTATTTGACTTTAAGTAGATGCTCAACATAGTTCTTGATACTTGTTTTTCCATAACTAGCCGTGATACCCACAACCGTCATATCTCTCATCTCTTCTATCTTCTTTTCAGCTTTTACTTTAAAGCCATGAAAGAGCATATTTTCAATAAACATAGAGATAAAGTAAGCTAAAAATATAGGGATAACAACTGCAAAATGGTTAAATGCTACAGCCATAAAGATGGTAAAAAGAAGCATCGCAGCGTAAAAACGTTTGACTCTTCCAGTCCATACAAGAGGTTTGTCAAGTCCTTTGTACCACTGAAAAAGCAGAGCAAGGTACGCTATGACTACTACAAAACTATATTCGCTTATGCCATCTATAAAAATGTAGAGTGAAAAAGGTACTAAAAAGTAGACAAAGTGCCACCATGTTTTAGTATGATGAAAAAGTACACGGCTTAGTTTGTAACTGTACCATTGTAAGTTAGTGATGAAATAATAGCCCATAGCTAAAATAAAGAGTGCGTAAAAAAGTGAGTTGATAATCTGTAACATTAGTGAATACCTTTACATTGTTCTGTGATAGTCTGTGCGATAAAGTCTTTATGTTGTAAAAAGAAAAAGTGATCGCCATCTAGTGGATAAAAGTTAGAGTTTTTGATGAGTTTAGCTATCTTCTCACCTGTGTAGAGTGGAGTAGCAGTATCTTCTTTACCCCAAAAACATAACGCGCTGCTTTGACTCTTGGCAAAAGAAGCTTCAAAGTCTTCATCAACAACATTTTTAAAAGTCTCATACATCTCATGGCTCATACCTTGAGCATCGGGAGCTACAAAAAGTTCTCGTATCTTTTTCATACCTAGTGGTTTGAGTAGTTTAAAAGTAGCTATCTTCACTTTTACAGACCAAGGTTTTTGGGTAATAATACCAGCAGAAGAGAGAAGTACCAAACAAGGAGTACAAAGTAGTGTAGAGACTTTACCTCCAAAAGAGTGCCCCATGGCTATGGTTGCCTCTACTCCAAGCTCATCTAAGAAGAGTTGCACTATGTTTGCATAGTCTTGCGTTGTAAGTATCATCTCGTTATTACTTTTACCAAAACCAGGCATATCAAGGTAGATATGTTTGTACTCACTTAGTGTTTTAGAAAATGCTTGTTTCATTATCTCTTTGTTACTACCCCAACCATGAAGCACAAGTAGCACAGGTTTTGCAGTAGGGTTTACTAACTCATAGGAGAGTTGAAAAGGTTGATTGTTATAATATATCTCTTTAGATGCCATAATTTACCATTAAAATAATTTGAGCTATTTTAGCATAAAACACCCTATAAAATAGACTACTAAAATATAACAATTAGGATTGTTATTAGATAGCTCTATCTTTACTAAAAGAGGAAAAGTATGTCAATTTGACATACTTTTCCTCTTTTTCTTATTCGGTTAGTTATAATAGCATTCCAATACTAGGAGAAGATATGATAGTAGGTATAGAAGGTAGTGTAGAGAGAAAAGAGCCAACATTTGTGCATTTAAATGTAAATGGTATAGTGTATGAAGTGCAAGTGTCTGTCAATACCTCTTCGCTTATGCAAGAGAAAAAAGTAAAACTGTATGTTACTCAGATAATCCGTGAAGATGCCAATTTACTTTTTGGTTTTATAGATATGGATGAAAAGAGAATGTTTGACACTGTTATCAAAATCAATGGAGTAGGACCTAAAGTGGGACTTGCTATCTGTTCTACTTTTACCCCTAGTATTTTTGCTAAGATAGTCGCTTCAAAAGATGTACCTATGCTTAAAAGAGTTCCTGGCATAGGACCTAAGGCAGCGAGCCGTATCTTGGTGGAGTTGGCTGACTTTATTGTAGATGGTACACAAGAGAGTGAAAACAGTGGAGCATTAGGTGAGGCGACTATGGCGTTAGAGAGTTTAGGCTTTAAAAAAGAGGCGATAAGAAAAGCCCTCTTAGGTTCTACAGGAGATACTGCTTCTTTAGTAAAAGAGGGTTTAAAAAAGCTACAACGTCTGTAGCTTGAAGCATATGGCTTAGGTTATATCATTTAAAAATATTTCCATTTTCTCTAGGAAAGAAGTGACCTTCTCTTCTACATCATAGCTTGAATCTTCATCTTCAAAAGTATGTTGTAGCTCAGAAGTAGTTTTAGCTTCATCTGTAAGACCAAGATTTCCTAGTAGTCCTTTAAATGCATGAAAATCATCTGCTAAGCTTTGATAATTATTAGTCTTGCTATGCTCTTTAATGTTCCCAATATAAAGAGCGATACTTTGAGAAGATTTTTCAAGAAGTAGTAAAATAGTTTCCTCATTAAAATTTTGAGCTAAGTATTTGTGAGCTATCTCTTTTAATGATACTGTATGAGATACGGTGTATGCTGTTCCTTGTGGAATAAGACTTAGTAGGCACTCTATTATCTCACCTTTGTCTAGTGGTTTTTGTATAAATGAATTCATTCCAGCGTCTTTAGCTGCATGTATATCTTTATCATGTACGTCTGCACTCATACAGATAATAGGTACATTTTGATTAAACTTACGGATCTCTTTAGTTGCTTTAAGACCATTTAAAATAGGCATTCTTACATCCATAAAAATAATATCGTAATTAGTCTGTTTAACTTTTTCGATGGCATCTTTTCCATTGACCGCGGTATCGCATTCTATTGAAAAAGAGATGGAGAACATCTCTTTTATATAATCACGACTCATCTCTACATCTTCAACAATGAGTACATGAAGATGAGAAAAATCTATGTATTGGTTATTTTTTTTAAGGTTATTATCTATAGCAGATAACTCCTCAAACTCATACATTAAATTTTCTACTGATATAGGTGTTTGAACAATTTTATCAAAATAAGATGTACGAACAGAGCTATATTGTTTAAGTAGTGCTATACATTTGATAGAGGGATGTAGCATTTTCAGAGTAGAAATCATAGGTGCGACATCATAGTTTACATGATTCATGTCAAAAACAGCTATGTGGTACTCTAATGTAGATGCAAAAATAGTTCTAAAACTTGAAGCTATATTTTGGTTAGGACTGTAACATTGGAGTGTACTGTTAAAGGTTTTCAGTGCATTTGTAATATTTTGGTTAAATACACTCTGATTAGAGAACATCAAAATATTTTTTTTAAAAAGTATCTGACTGATATTTTTATTTTTAATCTTATTGACAAGGAATGTAACAGAGAACGTGCTACCTTTCCCCTCTTGGGAAGTAACTTTTATCTCCCCTTTCATAAGGCGAATAATCTCTTGTGAGATATAAAGACCTAACCCAAAACCTTGTGTACTGTCACCTGTTACAAAGGGGTTAAAAAGGGCTTTTTGTATCTCTTCTGACATACCCATGCCACTATCTTCTATATTGACTGTGAGTTTAGTCTCATTATCAAGCTCTATAATATCTTTTACATAAAATTTAATCGTACCAGATTTGGTAAATTTTGCTGCATTTGAGAGTAGATTTAACATGACTTGTTTAATACGCCTATCATCAGCTAAGATAGTATAGTTTAAAAAAGGAATATCTGTTTCAAATTTGATATCTTTATGAAGATTCGTTTTGATAATTTCTGCACATTCAGAAAGTACAGTATGGAGTCTAATCTCTTTTAAATCAAGATCTATTTCATTGTTTTGAAATTTAACAATGTCTAAAAAGTCACCGACTAAAGAGAGTAAGTATTTAGAACTATGAAGCATACGTTTTAGGTACTCTTGCTGTTTACTATCTAGGTGAGTATTATTAAGCAGTTCACCATAACCCAATATAGAAGTAAGAGGTGTTCTAAGCTCATGGCTTATAGAAGCCATAAACAGATCTTGTTTTTGTTGAAGATTCATAAAACTATTAAACTTTTTCTGTAAAGTTTTCTGAAATCTTCTGTGCTAAGTCATCTATCCTAAAAGGTTTATGGATAAAATCATTTGCACCTAACTGACGTAACTCATTTTTATTATCATCATCAACAGATATAATTAAAATAGGTAAATCATTATACTCATCATGATTTCTAATGCGAGTAAGTAACTCTTCACCTGACATAATTGGCATACGTAAATCCAATAAAATCATATCAATAGTGTACTTTTTAGAATTGATAATTTGTAGAGCTTCAGAACCATCAGAGGAGGAGATAATTTTCATATCAGAAATTTTATTTAAAAAAGAACGAATAAGTTGTATATTAAATGCATCATCCTCTACAACCAATATATTTTTTTGACCAAGATACTTTAAACTCATTTTATGCCTTTTAATTGAAAGATTTATAACTATTTTCATAGGATTATATAATAATAGTAATTAGTTTTTATGAATTAGAACACGCTTTGTACTTATTATACAGTAATTTAGGAAAGAATTTAAGAAATAATGATACTCTTTGAAAAATTGATTGTTGGGAGTTGTATTGAAGCATTTTTTCTTTTATATAATAGTGTTTCTTATCTTAAATAGCTCCTATATTAGTGCCACTCATATACATGATTATGACTTAAATCATCAAGATAATTGTGATATATGTGTCGTAATTAATACTCTTCACAGTGGAGATCTTTCTCATATATTTATTATTATTGACTCTATAGAATATGCCTATGAAAATGTAAGATTTTATCAATATCTTTTTATTCAAAAAATACTGAAAGGCTTCAATAGTACTGCTCCGCCATTTTGTTAATTTTACACTTTACCTAGAGATATAGAATAATTAAGATTAATAAAGGAAAAATTACGTATGAAAAGATTAGTACTATCGGGAATTGTATTTTTAAATATAGCTCATTCAGAAAATACAACGATTAAAATAGGTTATGAAAATTTAAACTTCGATAATTCAAAAAAGAAAGATGAGGGTAAGGTTTATACTCTATCTGTAAATCATAAGACAGAGGATTCACTCTACCAATTAGCTTATGAAAGAACAAATACAGATACATTTCAACCACCTCTTAGTGATGATTTAAATGTAAATAAGTATTATTTTAAATATACCTCTTTATGGAATGATACTACAAAGTTTTCTCTAAGTTATGCTACGATAGATGATAATTTGATGAAAGAGACAGATGGTGGAAATATTTATGGTTTAGGGTGTCAATATAAAGATTTTTTGTTCACACAATATTTAAGTGATTATCATCATTTTGATGTTTATCAAACAGATATAAAATATAAATTAAAAAAAGATTTTGGTACTTTACATGCTTCACTTATTTTGCTAGGTAAATACTTCTATCTTAATAACAAAGAGAGTAATAATTTTTCTAAAAATGCTAAAGAGAGTTACTTTTCTCCAGGAATAAAATTGCATGTACATTATGGTGAGTACCACTTTGGAACAGGTGCATTTTTCGGTGAACGTGTTTTTGCTGTGATGAATGATGGATTTAAAGTACAACATCACGCTATGGAGTTTAATAAAACCTATATGTTTGGTTTGGGAAGACATTTTAATAATATAGATATAAATCTGAAATATATTTATCAAAAAGCCACAGAGATACCTATACATAATAAAGATGTAAAAGTTCAAAACATAGGTTTAGTGATGAGATACAGTTTTTAACTAGGGTCTATAATCCTTCTAGCTAAAACAAACTTATTGGCATAGTATCCATAATAAATAGGGGAGATGATAATCCCCTTCTTTTTAGATGCAGCATGTATAAATTCTCCTCCACCTAAGTATATTCCTACATGGGTGACAGGTATGCCTCTTTTTTTATCGGTAAGAAAGAAAAGTAAATCACCTTTTTGTAAACTATGTATCTCTACAAGTTTTCCTTTTTTAGATTGTGCCCACGCAGTACGTGGAAGGTTGATATTATTTTTTTTATAAAGATACTGAACATATCCAGAACAGTCAAAGCCTTGTGGTGTTGTACCTCCCCAAACATATTTACCACCTTTAAAATATTTGGCATACTCTAATAACTTTTTCCTATCAGCTTTAGTTATACGGTAAGTTTGCCCTCTTTCTTTAGCCCGTTGCTGAGCTTGTGCAATGTGTTTTATTTTCTCTTTTGCTATAGCAGCACGACGAGCAAGATTTTCAGCTTTATGTAACTCATTATAGATAGCTTGATAAGAGTATTCTGTATCTTTTTGTTTAATTGAAGCATTATTTTTAGGTTTCATATCTTCTGAATGCACTATATTACCTGCTATATCTGTAATAGTAAATAAATTTGAATAGCCAAAAGAAATAATCACAATAAAAAAAGAAAAAATCTTAAACATAAATACCCTTATCATATTTTTTACTATTATATCATAGAAGTGTTATATTGAGTTGCATCATAATATTTATAGTATAATGCCGCCATGAATAAAAGTATTGTAATTATAGGAGGAGGGGCTAGTGCATTAATGTTAGCTTCCTTACTACCTAAAAATAGAGTAACCATAGTTGAATCAAATGCTAAACTTGGAGCTAAGATTTTAGTCTCAGGTGGAGGTAAATGTAACATTACTAACAGTAAAATGGGAGAAGCCTATTTTCTCTCCAACAGCGATGATAAACCTACCCTAAGTTTTGTTACTGATGCATTAAAAATATTTACAGAAAAAAATCTTCTTCAATGGTTAGAGAGACAAAATCTTGTACCAGTTATACGTAAAGATGGACAGTATTTTTGTCAAAACTCAGCAAAAGAGTTGTTAGATATTTTTCTAAAAGAGTGTAAAAGACAGAAAGTACTCTTAAATGAAAATGTTATAGAGGTTTCTAAAAAAGATGAACTATTTTTTATTAAAACAAATAAACAAATATTAAAGGCAAATATCGTTGTTGTTGCTTCTGGAGGTTTGAGTTTTCCAAAATTAGGTGCTAGTTCTATAGGTTATGAGATCGCTAAGTCATTTGAACATACTATAGTTAATACAGCACCTGGACTAGTAGGCTTTACTGTACAAAAAGAGCAATTTTTCTTTAAAGAACTATCGGGAACTTCAACAGAGGTTGAAATACATGTAGATGATAATTTATGTAAGGGTGCTTTGTTGTTTGCACATAAAGGGATTAGTGGTCCCTCTGTACTTGATGCTTCACTTTATTGGAAGAAGGGGAAGGTACGTATAGATTTTCTACCTAATTTTTCTTGGAATAATTTAAAAAGTAGTAAAAAACAGATATCTTCACTTTTACCTATGCCTAAACGTGTTACTAAGGCATTTTTGATACAATTTGGCATTGAAGATAAAGTAGCATCTAAATTGACTTCAAATGAACTAAAACAACTAGAATCTCTTAATAATTATATTTTTTCACCTGCAGGCACTTTTGGTTATTCAAAAGCAGAGGTGACAAAAGGTGGTGTATCAACAGATGAAATTGACAGTAAAAGTATGATGAGTTTAAAAACTGATGGTCTTTATTTTATTGGTGAAGTCTTAGATGTTACGGGAAGATTGGGTGGATATAACTTTCAATGGGCATTTTCAAGTGCCTTTGCCTGTTCACGAGAGATAAAATAAAAGGAATGAGATAATGAATATGAAGATAAAAGTTTTACTAGCAGTATTAGTAGCCATTTTTATAAGTGGTTGTAGTGATGTAATCATCCCAGATAAAGAGGGATGGAAACATGCACAAAAAGAGGAGTTTTTGAAGATTTTAAAAACAGATAAATATGCGTCTATCTGTAATCAACAAGCACTTTATGCACAAGTCTTAAGTACTAAAAACTCTCTACTTATGAGTAATTTACTTGTAGAATATACTAAAAACCTTGCTAATGGATGTATTAATTTACATGTATCAAAAGATTATAGTGTCTATAGACAAAGAGTAAGTAAGTCAAATATCATGATGAGAATAAAAGCAGGACATACAATTGAACAGATACTTGCACCTTATGTTCCAAAATATAGAGAATTTGATAGACTTTTAACTAGATACAAAGCCTTAGAAAATGATAGTAATATCTCTTCATCTACACTTTATAAAATTCGTCTTAATATAGAGAGAATAAAGTTAATGAAGCCAGATAATGGAAAAAATTATGCACTTATTAATATTCCTGAATTTAGAGTACGTATTATTGAAAACAATATAGAAGCAGTCTCTATGGCAGTAGTTGTAGGTAAAAAGAAGATGCCAACACCAATCTTTAGTACAGACTTAAAATATATTACACTTAACCCACAATGGAGTGTACCAGATAGTATAGCAAGAAATGAGATTATCCCTAAGCTTATAAGAAATCCAAATTACTTGAAACGTAAACGTATGGTAATGCGTTCTAGTTATGATTTAAACTCTAAAAAGCTATCACCATCTTCTGTAAACTTGAAAAAATACTCTGGTGGAAAAGGTCATGTACCGTTTAAATTTATTGAAGTACCATCAAAAAGAAATGGTTTAGGACGTGTGAAATTTATTTTCCCTAATAGACACTCTGTTTACATGCATGATACACAATCAAAACATCTGTTTAAAAGAAAAGTGCGTATGTATAGTCATGGTTGCGTAAGACTCTCTCAACCAATAGAGATGCTAGAACATATTACAGTAAACTATACAGCTAGAAGTTACGCAGAGGTTAAAAAAATGTATGACAGTTTAAAATCTCGTCATGTGTCGCTTAATAAAAAATTAGCAGTACATACAGCGTATTTAACAGCATATGTAGATGATACAGGAAAACTGTTACTCTTTAATGATGTTTATGGATTTGACAGCTCTCAAAGACTTAATTTTAAATAATGGAGGGTATAAATGAAATATAACATTGTTTATATGGGAACACCACATTATGCAAGAGAGATATTAGATACATTAATAGATGCAGATGATATGAATGTAAATTTGGTATTAACACAGCCAGATCGTCCAGTAGGTCGTAAAAAAGTTTTAACGCCACCCTCTGTAAAAGTATTAGCTACTGAACATAACATCTCTTTGTTGCAACCTAACCGTCTTAGTGAAGAGGGTATAGAAGATACAATAAAAGATGCTAATCCAGATTTTATAGTAGTTGCTGCATTTGGGCAGATATTGCCAAAGTCTATTTTAGATATAGCTCCATGTATTAACTTACATGCATCTATTTTACCACAGTATAGAGGAGCAAGCCCAGTACAACAGTCACTCCTCAATGGAGATAAACAAACAGGTGTTACTTCTATGATGATGGAAGAGGGCTTAGATACAGGAGATATTCTTGAAAAAAAGCTCTTTACTATCCCCTCTTATATGAGACTTAATGCACTGATGCAACAGCTTACAGAAGATGCTTGTATTCTTACGCTAAGTACTATACGAAATTTTAAAAATATTGTACCAAAAATACAAAATGAATCTGAGGCTACACTTTGTAAGAAGATTAAAAAGAGTCATGGTGAAGTTAGCTTTGATAATGCAGTAGATATGTATAATAAATATCGTGCATTTGAGGGCTGGCCTGGTATCTTTGTTTCTAATGGTACAAAATTAGATGGTGTAACACTTGTAGATAAAAATAGAGAACATAAGCCTTTCGAGATACTTTCATTTGTTGATGATAGTGTTATATTAGGGTGTGAAATAGGTGCATTACAAATAGCTACACTTCAACCTGCTTCTAAAAAAGCTATGAGTGCAAAAGCCTACTGTGTAGGGAGAGGATTAAAAATTGGAGATTTTATCTTTTAGTACTTTACCCTCTACGCAAACCTATCTTTTAGATGCGTTAAAACAGAAGAAATTAGATGCTCCTGTCGCAGTTATATCTAAGGAGCAGTCATTAGGAGTAGGTAGTCGTGACAACAGTTGGTCTGGTGGAGAAGGTAACTTTTTTGCTTCTATTGCTCTAAACTTAGAGATGTTACCTAAAGATTTACCTCTTTCATCAGCTTCAATCTATTTCTCTTTTATCATGAAGCAGGTATTGAAAGAGTTAGATAAAAAGGTATGGCTAAAATGGCCAAATGATTTTTATAGTGGAGATTATAAAGTCGGTGGTACTATTACTAAAAAAATAGATAATATACTAGTTTGTGGAATAGGTATAAATTTAAAAAAAAATAAAAATAGCTATAGAGCCTTAGAGAACGATATATTACCTCAAAAACTGCTTGAAATTTATCTATTAGCCGTAGATAAATTTCCGAAATGGAAGCAAATTTTTAGTGAGTATGAGGTAGAATTTGAATTAAGTAGGAGATTTTCTGTGCATATAGAAAATCAGAAAAAGAGTCTTGAAAATGCAATTTTATGCAATGATGGATCTTTAATAATAGGGAGTAAGAGAGTGTATAGTTTAAGATGAGTGAAATAATTAGTATAGCCAATCAAAAAGGTGGAGTAGGTAAGACTACAACAGCTGTAAATCTAGCAGCATCTTTGGCACAAAAGGGTAAAAAAGTTCTCCTTATGGATATTGACCCACAATCAAATGCTACTACAAGTTTGGGCTTCAATAGAAGTGATTATGAGTTTAATATCTATCATGTACTTATTGGTACAAAGAAGCTCTCAGAAGTTATTCTTAAAACAAGCATTTCTAATCTTAAATTGGTACCATCAAATATCGGTTTAGTTGGTATAGAAAAAGAGTTTTATAACCCTAAAAAGAAAAATAGAGAGCTAATTTTAAAAGAGAAGCTAAAAGAGGTTTCTAAAAATTTTGATTATATCATTATTGATTCTCCACCAGCATTAGGACCTATTACAATAAATGCTTTAAGTGCATCAGATTCAGTAATTATTCCTATTCAATGTGAATTTTTTGCATTAGAGGGGTTGGCACAACTTTTAAATACTGTAAGTTTATTAAAGAAAACTATTAATCCTAAACTTAAAATAAAGGGATTTCTTCCTACAATGTACTCTTCACAAAATAATCTTTCTAAGCAAGTCTTAGCAGATTTAAGTCATCATTTTAAAGATAAACTATTTCATATGAAAAAAGTAAAAGAGTGTATTGTCGTACCAAGAAATGTAAAAATAGCAGAGAGTCCAAGTTTTGGTAAACCAGTTATTTATTATGCTGCAAAGTCTAAAGGCTCTTTAGCTTATCAAAATTTAGCTACAGTTATAGTAGGTAGTTAATATGGCATTAGGTAGAGGTTTAGGAGATATACTCTCAGAAGTTGAAGAAGCATATGAAAAAGATTTAAGCGACATAGATAGTTTTGAATTAGAAAAGCAAGGTGCAAGAGTAGAAGAGGTTGATGTTGAGATTATTACACCTAACCCTTTTCAACCTCGTAAACATTTTGATGAAAAAAGTTTAGAAGAGTTAAGCAGTTCAATCAGTGAGCATGGATTACTTCAACCTATTGTTATTATAGAGAAAGAGGAAGGGTATCTACTTATAGCAGGTGAACGTCGTTTAAGAGCACATAAATTGGCTGGACTAGGGACGATTAAAGCTATTATAGCTGATGTTGACATAGATGAAGTACGACTACGTGAACTTGCACTTATAGAAAATATTCAAAGAGAAAATCTTAATGCCATTGAGTTAGCAAACTCTTATTCAGAACTTATTGAAGTACATGCTATTACTCATGATGAACTCTCATCTATAGTACATAAAAGTCGATCTCAAATTACAAATACACTGCGTCTTTTAAGCTTGTCAGCGTATGTTCAAGATAAAATCTCTTCGGATAAAATTACACAAGGGCATGCAAAAATATTAGTTGGTCTTGAAGAGAAGCAACAGCAAATTATTATCGACAGTATCATAGGTCAAAAACTTAGTGTACGTGAGAGTGAAAAAATTGTAAAAAAATATAAAGATAATAGCCCAACTACTGTTACTGAAAATAGTAAAGTATCAATATTTGATAATTATACCCAAGAGATAGAAAATCTACTCCCCTTTAAGTATAAAATTAAAGCTAAAAGCATAGAGATAAGCTTAACTGATAAGAAAGATATTGAAAACTTTTTAACATTCCTCTCAAAAGTATGATTTTTAATCAATATATCATCTCTAAAATGGTAAAATAATGTGAAATTACACGAGGAGTTTTAATGCTTGACATACATTTACCATTGATGTTGTTCGTCTTAGTTTTGTTTCTGTTCCTAATTGTCATTTTAAATAAGATGCTATTTCAGCCATTGGTTAGTTTTATGGATGATAGAGATAACTCTATAGCAAAAGATTTAGAAGCAGCAAAAGGGCTTACTGGAAACACAGATGAACTTAATGCTAAAGCAGAAGCAAATATTAGCGACGCTAAGAATGAAGCTGCAGCAATAAGACAGAAAGCTACTGATGATGAAAAATCTTCAGCAGCAAGTAAAGTCGAAAATAAACAAAGTGAATTAGACAAAGAGTATGGGAGCTTCATTAAGAAGTTATCAGAAGATAAAGAGAATCTTAAAAATTCTTTACTTTCAGAGATGCCTCTTTTTAAAGAGAGTCTAAAAGCTAAATTTAGCAAGTTATAGGAAAGGGATATATATGAAAAAATTAGTACTATTGTCTTTACTTATAGCACCTGCTATTATTTTGGCAAGTGGACATGTAGATGCAGAATCAACAAGATACTTTGTTCAAACTGGTAGAGAGACAGATTATTTACCAAGATTAGTAAACTTTATTATTTTTGCTTCATTACTTTATTATTTAATTGCTAACCCAGTTAAAAATTTTTTCGCAGAAAGAAAAGAAGGTATTGCTGCTCAACTTGCTGAAATTGAAGAGAAACTTCAAGCTGCTAAAGATGAAAAAAGAAATGCTCAGTCTCGTTTAGATGAGAGTAGTAAAAAAGCAGATCAGATTATTGTAGATGCAAAAAAAGAAGCAATTCTTTTAGTAGATAAAATATCTGAAGCAAATATTAATGAGTTGGCTCTTATGGACAAATATCTTGAAGAGAAAATATCTTTAGAAGAGAGAAATTCAGCTAGAGATGCTATTGATGAAATATTAACTGAATATATTACTAATGATGATATTATGATTAGTGAGTCTAAAGTTATAGATGTTATTTCAAAAAAGGTTGCATAAATGGAAGAGTTAATTGCTAAAAGGTATGCACATGCACTCTCATCTGTAAGTAAAAATATTGATGGAATTTCTGAAATTATTAATATTTTAACTGAAGCTATTGATACAGAAGAGGTAATGGTAACATTAAACTCTCCTATTCTTTCAGATGAAAAAAAGACAGGTATGATTTTATCTGCACTTGATAAAAGTACTGATAATACTTTAATTAATTTTATTAAAATTTTAGGTGAAAATAAAAGACTTAATTTAATCCCAGCTATAGCAAAAGTTTTAAATGCAGATTTACAAAAGAAATCAAATCAATATGAAGGTATATTGAAAAGCAAAAATACTATTGATAAAAAAGAGATTAAGAAGTTAGAAGAGGCACTTAAAAAATATACAGGTTCTACTATTAAATTAACACAAGAAAAAACGGATCTTGATGGATTACGTGTTTCAGTTGATGATTTAGGTATTGAGGTTAACTTCTCTAAACAGAGAGTTAAAGAACAACTAATTGATTTCATTAAGAAATCTTTATAGTTATCTAAAAGTAAAGGAGTATCAGTGGCAGTAAAATTGCAAGCAGATGAAATTAGTTCAATTATCAAAGAGAGAATTGAAAATTTCGAGATTGATGTTGACATCAATGAAGTAGGAAAAGTAGTAGGTATCGCAGATAGTATTACAACAGTTTATGGTCTTAACAATGTTATGGCAGGTGAAGTTGTAGAATTTGACAACGGTGCTAAAGGTCTAGTATTAAACCTTGAGGAAGCAAACGTTGGTGTTGTTGTTCTTGGTTCTAGTACAGGAATTAAAGAGGGAATGAGCGTTAAAAGAGCTGGTGAACTTCTTAAAACACCAGTTGGTGATGCTATGATTGGTAGAGTTGTTAACCCACTTGGTGAAGCTATCGATGGTAAAGGTGCAGTTGAAGCAGCAGAATACAGATTTGTTGAAGAGAAAGCACCTGGAATCATGGCTAGAAAATCAGTTCATGAACCACTTCAAACAGGTATTAAAGCTATTGATGCACTAGTACCAGTTGGTCGTGGGCAAAGAGAACTTATCATTGGTGATAGACAAACAGGTAAAACTACTTTAGCTATCGATACTATCATCAACCAAAAAGGTCAAGATGTTGTATGTATTTATGTTGCAATTGGTCAAAAACAATCAACTGTAGCTGCTACTGTTAAAAAACTTGAAGAGCATGGTGCAATGGACTATACAATTATTGTAACAGCTTCTGCAGCAGACTCTTCAGCATTACAGTTCCTTGCTCCTTATGCAGGTGTAACAATGGCTGAGTACTTCAGAGATAATGGTAGACATGCAGTTATTTTCTATGATGACCTTTCTAAACATGCTGTTGCATATAGAGAGATGTCACTTATTCTTCGTCGTCCTCCAGGTCGTGAAGCATATCCAGGAGATGTTTTCTATCTTCACTCAAGATTACTTGAAAGAGCTGCAAAACTTTCAGATGCCTTAGGTGCTGGATCTATTACTGCATTCCCAATTATTGAAACTCAAGCAGGTGATGTTGCGGCGTATATCCCAACAAATGTTATCTCTATTACTGATGGTCAAATCTTCCTTGAGACTGACTTATTTAACTCAGGTATTAGACCAGCAATTAACGTTGGACTTTCTGTTTCTCGTGTTGGTGGAGCTGCTCAAATTAAGGCAACTAAACAGGTATCTGGTACATTGAGACTAGACTTGGCTTCATTTAGAGAGCTTCAAGCATTTGCACAGTTCGCATCTGATCTTGATGATTATACAAGAGGACAACTAGAACGTGGTCAAAGAATGGTAGAAGTTCTTAAACAAGGACCTTATGCTCCAGTTCCAATTGAGAAGCAAGTTGTTATTATTTTTGCTGGTGCAAATGGATTCTTAGATGATGTTGCTGTAAGTTCAGTGACTAAATTTGAAGCAGATCTTATGCCATTTTTAGAAGCAAAATATGCAAATATCTTTGATGCTATAAGAAATGATAAAAAGATTACTGAAGATACTGATGCTCAGTTACGTAAAGCTATCGAAGATTTCAAAGCATCTTTTTCAGCATAAGAAAGGCTTAGAATGGCTAATTTAAAAGAGATAAAGCGTAAAATCGGTTCTGTTAAAAATACACAGAAAACGACTAATGCTATGAAGCTTGTCTCTTCTGCTAAACTGAAAAGAACAGAAGAGCTTGCTAAACGTTCAAGAGTATATGCTGCAAAATTGACTGAACTCATAGAAGAGATCGCTCAAAAAATGCAGCAGTCTAGTGCAGAGGGTATTGATAATATCTACTTTAAAGAGAGTAAAGACGTGAAAAACGTTGATATTATTTTTATTACTGCAGATAAAGGTCTTTGTGGTGGTTTTAATTCACAGACAATCAAGAGAGCTAATCTTCTGATTGCTGAGTATAAGAAACAAGATGTAAAAGTACGTCTTAGAGCTGTAGGTAGAAAAGGTATTGATTATTTTAAATTTAACAATGTTGAATTGAATGATGAAATTATCGGACTTTCTGCAGCACCTGACTTTAAGCAAGCAGCAGAGTTTATCTCCAAAGTGGCTGAGTCATATGTTAATGGTGAAACAGATAAGATAATTTTAGTACACAATGGTTATGTAAATATGATTACGCAAGAGATTAAGCAAGATCAAATCTTACCAGTTGATACATCAAAATTAGAACTTAATTCTGTTGCTACTTCTGAATTAGAAGTAGAACCAGATGATGATGATACACTTCTTGATGCATTGGTTAAACGTTATGTAGAGTATACAATGTATTACTCACTCATCAATTCATTAGCGGCAGAGCACTCTGCACGTATGCAAGCGATGGATGCAGCAACAACTAATGCTAAAGAGATGGTAAAAGAGCTTACTGTGAAGTATAACAAAGCAAGACAAGAATCCATTACGACTGAACTCATTGAGATTATCAGTGGTATGGAATCAATGAAATAATAAGAGGAGAAGAAATGACAGGTAAAATAGTACAAGTCTTAGGTCCCGTTTTAGATGTGGATTTTACAGATTACTTACCAGAAATTAATGAAGCGTTGGAAACAACGATTACTATTGATGGTAAAGAGCAAAGATTGGTTTTAGAAGTAGCAGCACAACTTGGTGATAACAGAGTAAGAACAATTGCTATGGATATGAGTGAAGGTGTTGTTAGGGGTCAAGAAGTTAAAGCAACTGGTGACTCTATTAAAGTCCCAGTAGGTGAAGAAGTTCTTGGACGTATCTTCAACGTTATTGGTGAAGCAATTGATGAAGCTGGTGATGTTAATGCTAAAGAGTATTGGTCTATCCACAGAGATCCACCAAAATTTGATGAGCTAAGTACAGCAACAGAAGTTTTTGAAACAGGTATTAAAGTAGTTGACCTTCTTGCACCTTATTCAAAAGGTGGTAAAGTAGGACTATTTGGTGGTGCTGGTGTTGGTAAAACTGTAATCATCATGGAGCTTATTAACAACGTTGCATTGAAGCATTCAGGTTACTCTGTATTTGCTGGTGTTGGTGAAAGAACTCGTGAAGGAAATGACCTTTACTACGAGATGAAAGAATCCAACGTTCTGGACAAAGTTGCACTGTGCTACGGTCAAATGAGTGAGCCTCCAGGAGCACGTAACCGTATTGCTCTTACTGGTCTTACAATGGCTGAGTACTTTAGAGATGAGATGGGTCTTGATGTATTGATGTTTATTGATAATATCTTTAGATTTGCTCAATCAGGTTCAGAGATGTCTGCACTTCTTGGTCGTATTCCTTCAGCTGTTGGTTACCAACCAACACTTGCAAGAGAGATGGGTGCACTTCAAGAGAGAATTACATCAACAACTAAAGGTTCAATTACTTCTGTTCAGGCAGTATATGTTCCTGCGGATGACTTGACGGATCCAGCTCCAGCTTCTGTATTTGCTCACTTAGATGCAACAACAGTTCTTAACAGATCTATTGCTGAAAAAGGTATCTATCCTGCGGTTGATCCACTTGATTCAACTTCAAGAATGCTCTCTCCACAAATTGTTGGGGAAGATCACTATAACTTGGCTCGTGGTATTCAACAAATGCTTCAAAAGTATAAAGATCTTCAAGATATTATTGCAATTCTTGGTATGGATGAGCTTTCTGAAGATGACAAACTTGTTGTTGAACGTGCAAGAAAGATTGAAAAATACCTTTCTCAGCCATTCCACGTTGCAGAAGTATTTACAGGTTCTCCAGGTGTATATGTTACACTTGATGAAACAATTGAAGGGTTCAAAGGACTTCTTGAAGGTAAATATGATGACATGAATGAAGCTGCATTCTACATGGTAGGAAATATAGCTGAAGCTGTTGCTAAAAACGATAAGATTAACGCTAAATAAGCAAATCTTTAAAGGATAATTATGGAACTTATGAAGCTAGAAATAGTCACACCTAACGGTGTGATTTTTGACGCTGAAGTTAAACAGGTAACTCTACCAGGTAGTGAAGGTGAGTTTGGTGTTTTAGCCAACCACGCTAGTCTGGTTTCGTTACTTGATACAGGTGTAATCGTTATCGAAAAATCAGATTCAAGTGAATTAGCAGTTGCTATTAACTCTGGATATGTAAAAGTCGAAGAAGAAAAAACCACTTGTATCGTTGATGGTGCAGTTGCTCTATCTGGTAATGATAGTGAACTTGCTAAAGCACTTGAAGCAGCAAAAGAGTTGCTCAAGAGTACAGAAGCTTCAAATGCAGCTATCGCATCAGCGGTAAGTAAAGTGGAGCAAATCGGAAAGTCTTTTTAAATTGGGATCTCTCCTAGATTATTTCATAGAAAGCAGTGCAATTACTATTTTTGTATTGCTGCTGCTTTCTGGATATTTTATTACTACATTTTGGGTATTTATTGATAGATTTTATATTATCAATATACGTATCACTTCAGAATCAAAATCACTTAAAGCACTCTATACAGGTCAGTCAAAAACAGTGGCTAGTAGCTCACTTATTTTTACTTATCTGTCTCGTGTTAACTTGCCAAATAGAGCTATTTTAGAAGCCGCTTCTTCAGATGCTATTAGAGTTTCAACTAAGGGACTTACTTGGTTATCTATTATCGCTTCAACCTCTCCTTTTATTGGTCTTTTTGGTACAGTTATAGGTATTCTTGAGACATTTTCTAAATTGGGTTCACAATCTTCTGCCTCGTTGAGTGTGGTTGCTCCTGCTATTTCTGAAGCACTTATCGCTACAGCTGCGGGTATAGCAGTAGCGATTTTTGCTTATACTTTTCATCTCATTCTAAAACGTAAAGCTTATGAGCTTAGTTCTCTACTCTCTTCTCAATCAGAAGTAATCTTATCTCAACTTAACGAGGACTAATATGTTTTCGTGGGATGATAGTCCAGATCTGAATATTACACCTCTTGTAGATGTCATGTTAGTACTTATGGCTATTTTGATGGTTACTGCACCTACTATTACTTTTCAAGAGAAAATTATGCTACCTGTTGGTTCTAAGAGTGTAGAGGTTGTTAAACCTAAAACACTTACTATTCGTATGGATAAAAATCAAAAGATTTATCTAAACAACGATGTTTATGATTTAAAAACATTTGCTGATGATTTTGTAAATATGTCCGTCAAGTTTAACAAAAAATCAGAAGTATATATACGTGCTGATGAGGAGTTAAAATATAAGAATATTATGTATTTACTTAAAAGTGTTAAAGCAGCAGGTTTTGAAAAAGTATCACTTATAACATTATGATTATTAAGAAAAACTATTCTACATTTATCTCTGGCTTATTGGCTTTTGGTATTTACTTTATACTTATGGGTTTGCTTCTCTTTTACTTTAATACAAAAGAAGAAAAGAAGCCTATAAATTATGTTAAAAAAGATGAAAAAGTAATACAAGTTGCATTGTCTAAACCTCAAGAAATAGTTAAAAAAAAAGTAAAAGATAATAAACCAACTCCTAAGCCTAAAAAACATTTAAAGAAAAAAGTAGAAAAGAAAAAAGTTGCAAAGAAAAAAGTGGTAAAAAAAAGAGTTATCAAAGAGAAAATAGTTAAAAAGTTAAAAAAGAAAAAAGATACAAACAGTACTAAACATAAAAAGAAACCTATAGATTTATTTGCTAATGTTAAGACAAAAAAGAAAAAAAATATTATAGAATTAACTGATAAACCTAAAAAGAGTAAGCCTAAAAATAACTTAATTAAACTTAGTAACAAGCCTAAGAGTAGTCATAATAGTAATGCTCTAAAAAATCAGAAAGCACGTCAAAGTGGTGTAGAAGATGCCTACTTAGCTAAAGTACAGAGTATGTTAGAAGGATGGCCAGCACAGAGTGAATATACTGGTGAAAAGGTTAAAGTATTATTATATATAGAGACAGATGGAACTTTTGAGTTTGAACTTAAAACAGTTTCATATAATGAGGATTTTAATGTAGGACTAGCATACTATTTAGAACAACTTCAAAGTATAGGTTTTGGACCTCATAGAGGGCAAAGAACATATCAATTTGAAGCAGAATTTATAGCAAAAGAATAGAGGGAAAATAATGCAAAAAACCATAGCTTACCAAGGTGTTCAAGGGGCTTATTCAGAGCAAGCATGTAAAAATGCTTATAGTAGCTATAGAAGTATTGCTTGTGATACTTTTCATGAAGCTATGTGGCTTGTAGAACAAGGTGATGCAGAGTTAGCTATGATACCTTTGGAGAACTCAACAGCAGGTAGAGTAGAGGAGATATATAGGCTTGTTCCAAAGATGGCACTACATGTAGTTGCTGAACATTTTGAACCTGTAGTCCACTGTTTACTTGCTTTACCTGAAGCCAATCTTGATGATTTAGAATATGTGGCTTCTCATCCACAGGCATTAGCTCAATGTCATAATAATATTATGGCTTTAGGGTTAAAAGCTGAAGCTAAACTAGACACTGCTGGTGCAGCAAAAGAGTTGCTTGTACTTAATGATAAACACAGAGCAGCTGTCGCTTCAAAGCTTGCTTCAGAGATTTATGGCTTACAGATACTCAAAGAGAATTTTGAAGATAAGAAAGGCAATACAACGCGTTTTTTTATCCTCTCTAAAGAGAAAAATATCCCAGTATTTGACCCTACTAAAAAGTATATTACTTCATTGGTATTTAGAGTAAAAAATATACCTTCTGCACTGTATAAAGTTCTTGGTGGATTTGCTACAAACGGGATAAACCTTTTAAAAATAGAGAGCTATATGGGAACACATATGCTTCCTGGTAGCCAATTTCATATAGATATAGATGGGCATATAGACTCTAGTATATTAAAACTTGCACTAAAAGAGTTGGCTTTTTTTGCAGATGAAGTACGTATTTTAGGTATTTATGAAAGTAATAGATAAAAATATAATTAATATTAATTAATGAAGAATTCAACTCAGCCTTGATACAATGCATACTAAAACAGAAGGAATTATATTGAAGTATATTTTAATTGTATTATTATCTGTGCATCTTTTTGCAGTGGATGCAGTATTGAAGATTGAAAAAGATGTTGAGCAACGTTCTCGTATTGCTTTAGTAGATGGCTCTTCAGTGGTTAATCCTAAATTCTTTAGTATTTTACTCTCCGACTTTAAAATCTCAGGTCATTTTTTAGCAGATAGCACAAAATACAAAGGTGAGATAGGTAGTAATCTTATGGATCCTGCATTGAAAAGTAAAGAGTATATTGTAAAGTATGCACTAAATCAAAGTAGTGGTAGTAAGTTAAGTATACGTCTTCTTAAAGCCTCCACTGGTAGTGAGATATTTCAAAAAAATTATAGCATACCTAGTAAAAGTAAAATACCTTTTTTGGCACATAAAGCAGTTTCTGATATTAATAATGCTTTAAACTATACTGATATAAGTTGGTTAAATCGTTATGTGGTTTTTTCTCGATATACAGCTTCAAGAAAGAGTGAAATTGTTTTAGCTGATTATACTTTTAATTATACAAAAGTGATTATAAGAGGGGGACTTAATCTTTTTCCTAAATGGGCAGATGAGAAACAGAAGAGTTTTTACTACACCTCTTATGCTAGCTTATATCCTACACTGTATAAGATTAACATTTATTCAGGGGTAAAAAAGAAGATAGTCTCTTCTGAGGGGATGCTTGTATGTACTGATGTTAGTAATAATGGCACAAAACTTTTACTCACAATGGCACCTAATGGTCAGCCAGATATTTATGAGTTTAATGTTGCTTCTAATGTAAAAAAAAGAGTGACAAAGTTTAATGGTATTGATGTAAGTGGTAAATATAATCATAGTGAAAATGCAGTGCTTTTTGTCTCTAACAGACTAGGATATGCTAATATATTTAAAAAACCTATAGATGGTACAGCTATCTCTCAAGTGGTACATCATGGCAGAAATAACAATGCTTGTGATACCCATGGAGATAAACTAGTTTACTCAAGTAGAGAGAGTACAAAAAGTTTTGGTAATAATAAGTTTAATCTTTATTTAGCCTCTTCAAATGGTTTAGGAACACGACCTTTGACAACTACAGGTACCAATCAATTCCCTAGATTTTCAACAGATGGTTCTGTTGTACTTTTTATAAAACATAGTGATTATGGCTCTTCTATTGGCTATACAAATCTTCAATCACATCAAAGTTTACTTTTTCCTCTTGGTGTCAAAAAAATACAATCTCTTGATTGGTAATGAAAATAAGGATTTTAATAATGAAAAAAAATATGATAATAACAGTAATTACCGCGTTGCTTTTAGTAGGTTGTAGTCAAAAAGCTCCTGACCTTAATGGTTATGGAAATGTCTCAGATGTAAATGAAATAGCAGGAGACACAGTAAGTGTTGATGAGAGTAATGGTGAGGGTAATAGTGAGAGTATCGATAGAGAAAGCAATGGTATGAATAGTAGTAGTGATGGTTTTCAAAGTATCTATTTTGATTTTGATGATTTCACTCTCTCATCAGGTATGGAAAATAGTATGGATAGAAATAGACAAGTAGCTAACAGTAAAAGTCAAAGGGTTAAGATAGAGGGAAATTGTGATGAGTTTGGTACAGATGAGTATAACTATGCTCTAGGTTTAAAAAGAGCAAAAGCAGTTAAAGATGGACTTACTGCACAAGGTGTAGATGCTAGTAGAATAGTAATGATTACCTTTGGTGAGAGTAGTCCATTGTGTAGTAGTCCTACTGATGAGTGTTATGCTAAAAATAGAAGAGTTGATCTTCGTTTGGTTCCTTAGATGAATGTCTCTTTTTTATTTTTTTTAATTTCTACACTGCTCTTAGCTGAGCCTTCTGTTTATGGATTTGACAATAGTTATAACAAAGGTTCTAATACTGGAGTTAGTGTAAAGCAGAACAAAAGAAGTATCGCCTCACTTAAAAGAGAGATAGATAAACAAAATGAGAGAATAGATGGTTTAATCTCACTAATAGAGGGGTTAAATAACAGTATAGCTGAACTACAAAACAGTAGTCACTCTACATCTGTGAGTAGCAGTAATAGTAGTAGTATTGAGCTTCAAAACTTAGTGAGTAGGGTAGATACTATTGATGACACGTATGTTACTAAGGAGACATTAGAAAAAGCTTTAAGTTCTAACTCAACACTTACTACTACTTCAAAACCAAACGCTATTGAGACTAAACCTACTTTAGATAAAAAAGATATCTCTAAAGTCTATAGTGAAGGGGTAAGGTTATTTCAAAAAAAACGTTACAATGAAGCAAGAAAAAGATTTGAAATCACCGATAAAAAAGGACACAAGCCAGCAGCGTCTAACTACTATATGGGTGAGATATCGTATTATACTAAAAATTATGATGATGCAATATTTTATTTTAAAAAGAGTGCAGGTTTATATGATAAGGCTAGTTATATGGATGTTTTACTCTTACATGCAGGTATCTCTTTATCATATATAGGAGACAAAGAGCAAGCAAAAATGTTTTATGAAAATATTATTGAGAACTATCAAGGTAAAAATAGTGCTAAGATTGCACAAGAAAAGTTAGAGAGGTTATAGAATGAAAAACATAATACATATTTTTTTACTAAGTGTTTTACTTTTTAGTTATATAAGTGCAGACGAGAAGAGTACTAAAGAAGAAACTGTAGAGTTAAAGCCTTTAACTACAGAGCTTATGCCTCTCTCTAAAACAACTTTTAAGCAGATAAATTTAAAAACTCTAAAAGAGAAGACTATTGATTTAACGGGTAAAAACTTTATAATTGTTTCTGTACGAGAAGCTGGTAGCGATGGACGTTTTTATGCTGTAGATAGTGATGGTACAGTTTGGTGGAGTGGAGTTGTAACTTCAGGTGCCTTAGAGTTTAGAAGCCCATCAGGGGTTTTTCCTATTATTCATAAAAAGCGTTTTCATATGTCCACATCTTATCCAGATGAATCAGGAGTAAATAACATGGATTATATGATGAAGTTTACCCATTATGGTCATGCACTACATAAAGGAAGTGTAGATTGGATGTCTCATGGATGCATACATATTGATCCAAAAGATATTCCTGTACTCTTTAAGTGGGCAACATATAAAACAAAAATAGTTATTACCAGACATAGCTATATGCCTTTTGCAAAAAATGATTTACAAAAGATTTATCTATCTAAATAATATTAAAGTTGTTGTGCTTTTTCATACGCTTTATCTATGGCTTTAATACATGATGAGCGTACATTTCCCTCTTCTAGTGCAGCGTATCCTGCTGCTGTTGTTCCTCCTGGACTCATTACACCATCTTTAAGTAGTGCAGGATGTATCTCTTGTATAAGTGTTCCAAAGCCAGAGAAAAGACCTCTCATAGTTGCCATTGCATCTTCACGCTTAAGCCCCTGTTTTACTGCACCATCGACTAATGCTTCAGCCATAAGAGCTAAGTAAGCTGGACCAGATCCTGCTAATGCAGTGGCGATATCTATCTCTTTTTCACTGTTTAACCATAATGTATCACCCACAGCACCCAAAAGCTCTTTAGCCTCTTCTTTAAAGGCTATATCACCAGTTAGTGTAGTCATAGAAGCACCTACACTTGCTGCTAGGTTTGGCATTGTTCTTACTACGGCTTGAGTCTTAAAATGCTGTTTTAACTTCTCTACTTTTGTACCTGCTAAGACAGAAAAAAGTACTTTAGCCTCTCCGATAAGTTTTGTACTTACCTCTTCTACATTGGCAGGTTTGACACATAGAAGTAATGTTTTATCAGTAATATCAAAACCCTCCATGAGGTATTTATCTATTTTTATATTTAATGCTTGTTCAAAGAGATCAAGCTTCTTTATATCTCTACCTACTACTTCAATGTTGTATTTATTTTTTAGACCCTTAGCGATGCTAAGTCCCATATTTCCGTTACCTATAAATGTGATAGTTTGCATGATATTCCTCATCAGTATAATTTAAATAATTGTAGCATATATTTAACTATTTTAAGGTTTAGTATGAGATACGAAGAGGTTTGATTTGGAGTTTTACACTCCAAATCTAAGGTTAAAGTTTTTTCAAATAAGCAGAAATGATAAAAATCATTGTTCCATTTACACGTCCTTGAATATGCAGTGGGTCACCTTGAACCATACGGATATTTTTTACTGTGGTACCTTGTTTTGCAGTAAAACCAGCACCTTTAACGACAAGATCTTTGATGATACTTACTGCGTCACCCTCTACTAGTATTGTACCATTTGCATCTTGTGTAGGCTCTTGCTTCTCTTCGTTTAAGCCCTCTTCTGCCCATACTCTTACATCATCTTCTAGGTACATCATGTCAAGTTGATCTTGAGCAGCTAACTTATTTAGTAATCTAAACACAACTACTTGAACAGCTGGTTCTGTACTCCACATACTGTCATGAAGACAGTTCCAGTGTTTCTCATCAGATGTGGGCTCATCTATGCTTTTAGCACAAGTTCCACAGATTACAATAGACTCATCTTTAGGTGCTACTTCATATGCAGTTAGCTCATCTTGAGAACCACACAGTTCACATTTATTTTCGGCTCTTTCTAGTAAGGCTTTATCAATACTCATTTTTTATCCTTTAATGTTCTTAATAAGAGTACGTATTTTACTCTATTATTTTTAATCTTGCCAACAATCCTGCTGTAGTTGTGTATCCAACCTCTGTAAATGCTAATTTACCTTTACTATTATAGATAAAACTAGTAGGAAAAGCTTGAACATGAAACTTTCTTGACCATATGCCTTTTTTATCGTTTAAGACATTAAAGCTTAAGTTTCTCTCTCTTATATAGGCTTGTAACTCTGCACTGCTTCCTGACTGTACGGCAATAGTAAGTACATTGTAATGCTCAGAAATGTTTTGTATATTAGGTGCTTCAAGTTTACAAGTTGGACACCATGTTGCCCAGAAATGAATAACAACTGGTTTGCCTTTTAGATTTTTTGAAGAGAATAGAGTGTTGTCTAGGAGTCTAATTTGCATCTGTGGTAAGGTGTTACTATCTAATATGGGTTTACGTAAGTAACTAAAAAGGTTGCTAATGACAAATAGAATGAGTACTCCTATAGCTAACTCTTTAAGTACTTTTTTTATATTCCATTTTTTCATTTAAATATCCACATCATCCCAAAACTCATTAAAGTCTAAGTTTGTCATAGCATTTTCATCATTAATATTTTTTTCCATAAGTCTTTTTTGCTCATTGTCAAAATACTGTTCTAAAGCCTCTTCAAGCATAAAATTAATATCTTTTTTGAGCATTTTAGAAAAGAGTTGTAAGTTTTCAACAGTGGTTTGTTTAAATTCTATTTTTATATTTTGTTCCATACTGAATTGTAGCAAAGTATATTGTAAACCTTCCTACAAATAGATAATAGAACAACCTTTAACAAGATAAGATTTTAAATCTTCTCTCCCCTAAGCTTTTTAACAATATCTATGTTAAGGCAAGTTTTTAAAGAGATAGTTTCATCATCAAGAATATCTAAAAGACTTTTGGCTATATTAATTTTTTCCTGTTCAATTCCTTTCTCAATTCCTTTCTCAATTCCTTTTTCAATTCCTTTTTCAATTCCTTTTCTCTCAGCTGTTTTTAATGCATTTAGCTCATCAAACTCTTTTAGACTTATGTAGTCATAGATTTCTAACTCTTTTTTGTTCCATGTGGTTTGCGTAGCTATATTAAATGCTTCTTTGAATTCTTTTAGGTTTTGATATTGTGATGGTATCATTGTTAGATTTGATGCATTTTTTATAAAGTATATCCATTTGTCCAATACAGAGCTTAAATCTTTTAACTCTTTTGTAAACTTTGGTAACTCTATAAAGCTAAATTCAAAATCATCTAAATCTTGTTTATTTGTCTCTTGATTGATAATAAGATGTCTTGATATAAACTTCTTATTGTCAAATATATTAAAGTTTAAAATACCTATAAAATATACTTTTTTAAGTACAGTGTAGTTAGTCCCTTTTGGTAGTTGGGCTATGTAAGCTTTAGATGTGTAGTACAAACTTCTTTTAGTAAAGTCACCTAAGTCTTTTTTCTGAATTTCTACTATAAAATCATCACCATTTTTATTGGTAGCTTTTATATCTAGTATAGTCTCTTTTAATTCAGGTATTTTTGGTACCTGATAAGGATTTGCTAAAGAGATGTCAACGATAGTTTGAAGCTCTTTAAAGTCCAATATTGAGTTTAAAAATGAGATTAATATATTTTTATGATTCTCATCACCAAATATTTTTTTAAATGCCAAGTCATTTTTAGGGTCTGCAAATTTCATATTTTAAATCCTTTTTCTGTATCTATTATTGTATCTAAATCTTTAATAAAACAGTAATTTTGAATCTATTACAAACAAATAACAGAACAACCCTTAACATTGTAAGATTTTATTTTTTTTATTTTAAGAAGTTTTCCTCTTTTGTCATAGTAGTTAAAGTATTCACTGTATTGACAACCTAAGCTTGTACTTGCAAAACGAACTCTGTACCCTTTAGATGTTTTTTTATAACTGTAAATACCCATAGCATGATGCATGGTTGCTTCTATCCATACGTGTAGTTCTGCTTCGGTGTCTATATCACCGAACATATCTTTTATATCTTTAAGTTTAGTAATAGCTTTGAAGTGATGGTCTCCTTTTTCCAAAAAACGCATAGATGAAAAGTTATACAGGGTAGAAGGTAAGAGAGGTTCTTTCCAGAAATAACGCTTTTTTAAAATGGCATTAGCGAGCCATAGCTGTTTACGCTGTGGAAAAGATAACGCTTTACCTACTTTAAGACGGGTGTAAAATATAACTTTTGAGGGAAGTGAAAAGTGCATACCATCAGAGTTTTCAGTATCAAAATTTACTATATCCATATAGGTTATATTCCACTTAAAGTGAAAATCTTTTAATGTATAGGCATTTAACACTTTAAATTTTTTTTCACCTTTGTCAAGCTTTATGTTCTTTACATTTGCTTGAAGATAGATGTTTGTAAGTGGTATAATAGTTACAAAAAAGAGTACTTTTGAGATGATTTTTAAGGGTATCATTTTATCTTCCTTTGGTTTTGTATATCTATAATTTGCTCTAGGTACAAATTACTCCTCTTCTGTTAAGTCTGTAGTATAGACACCCGTAAGCTTTTTCCATATAATAGAAGCATTAAGTCCAAACCAAATAAGAACCCCAACACCTATAGTTGCTGCCCATCCTACTTGTTGAAACTGGTTAATGTCTATGATGCCATACTCTTGTAGACCCCAGATAAATGCAGCAATAATAATAACCGTAAGTATGGCACCATAAAGTTTTAAACTTTGAAAAATAGATTTAATCGCAAGTAACCAAAGTGCGAGCATCAGTAAAATACCAAAAGGTTTGAATCCTGAAAGAATATTCTCTGAATGAGAGATATAGTTGATAAAATGGCTACCTGTAGGGTTCCATGTACCTATGGCTAATGCAAGTGAAAGTATAAATGTTACCCACCACTGTAGATGGTTCTCTTTTTTACCTAATTTGGTAGTTGAAGTTTTTGTTAGAAATGCTGGAAGCATGTGTTCTCCTTATCTGTTTTTATATAAATATTTTTTAATTATAGCAAAAGATTTTATTAGGGTATAATACATTTACTAAAATTGTGAGTATATCACAAAACATTACATAGAAACGGAAAAACATAATGTCAGAAAAAATTCAAAATAAAACCATTAATATTGGTGAAGTTAATACTCTCAAAATTGCACGTGATACAGACTTTGGTTACTACCTTATAGCTGAAGACTTTAACGAAGTGCTTCTTCCTAATGTTTATATTATGGAAGATGAAATGCCCATGGGTTCACTACTAGAAGTGTTTGTCTATACAGACTCTGAAGACCGACCTGTAGCTACAACTAAGATGCCTTATGCAAAACTAGGGGAGTATGGTTATTTTACTGTTGTTGACTACAAATCGTACGGTGCATTTGTAAACTGGGGACTACCAAAAGACCTTTTTGTGCCACTTTCACAACAAAAAGAGCATTTTACTATAGGAAAAAAGTACCTTCTGCGTGTCTGTCTTGATGAGCAGACAGGAAGACTCTTTGCTACACAAAAGATAGGTAAATACTTTAACAGAGAGATGAAAGGTTTACATCAAAATAAAGTACTAGATGTTATTGTCTTAGCACAAACACCTTTAGGGTACAAGGTAATAGCAGATAATCAATATGAAGGTATGCTTTTCAATAATGAGATTTTTGAACCTATCAAAATAGGTGATCGTAAAAAAACATATATCAAATCTGTTAGAAAAGATTTTAAGTTAGATTTATCTCTTCAAGCTATTGGTGTTCAAGCAAAAAAAGATGAAATAGAAGGGGTGGTAGTTAAACTACTTAAAGAGGCAGATGGTACACTTCCTTTTACCTATAAAAGTGATGCAGATGAGATAAAAAAAGTCTTTGCAATGAGTAAGAAAAATTTTAAACGTACATTGACAGAACTTATAGAGAGTGAGAAAATAGAGCTTTTAGAGAGTTCTATTAAATTACTGTAGTTTTTGCTATACTAAATGATTAAATAATACAAGGAATAAAATATGGAACTAATGGATCTTTTAAAAGTAGGTGGGTCACTTATTCAAGGTAACAATGATAACGCAACAACAGGATTAGATGTAGATAGTATCGCTTCAGCACTTAACAGTATGCTTGGTAATGGAGCAGGTGGATTAAATCTTGGTGCATTAGTAGGTGGTTTATCACAAAATGGTTTGGGTGAGATTGTGGGATCATGGTTAGGTAATGGAGAAAATAAATCTATCTCTACAGATCAGATTACTGATCTTTTAGGTTCAGATAAAATTGCTTCATTTGCATCTTCACTAGGACTTTCTGAAGAGAGTGCAAAAAATGCGTTAGTTGATGCTCTTCCACAGGTAGTTGATAAAGCAACTTCTGGTGAAGGTACTATAATGGATGAGATGTTAGCTCAAGTAGGTGGACCACAAGGTGCTATGGATATGTTAAGTAAAATGTTTCGTTAACTCTAAAACCTTAATTTCCTAGAACAGCTCTAAATAAAGAGATTAATAACATTTCAATGACAATGATATAGTACAATTGATTTCAGATAAATAGAGGAGAAAGCATGCAAAAATGGCGTTTAGATTTTAGAATTTGGCACTGGTTAGATTCCTTTGTGTTTTTTGTACTAATGCATATGATTGGTGTTTTTATTGCTGAAAATCAAGATGAAAGAGGAATTCTTTCAGATATGGTTTATGGTGGTAAAGAGTTAGATAAATAGTGATAATAGATAAATATGAATACTACAATAAAAACCTTTTTTACCATAGTGAGTATCTGTGTATTGGCTATTATAAGCTTTGTCTCACACGACATCTATAAGTTAAGTGTAAACAATAGTAGCTTAAAAGAGATACCTCAAACACACTATGTTATGCTTCAAAAAGCTGCAAAGACTCAAAAAGATTCTAACCTAACTTTATATTATGAATTAAACGCTTTACTAAAAAAGCGTATAGATAACTATGTGGAAGAGTCAGAAGTGCTATTTGACCATATATCACTACTATTTTTTCTCTCATTTCTTCTTTTTATTATTATTGTAATTATGATACGAAAAAAGATTTTATTGCCTGTTGAGAGTTTAACAAAAAGTATTTTAAATTTTAAAAATGGAAAAGTTGAAGAGAATAAAACTACATATTATCAAGATGAGATTGGTTTAATGACAAAGCAATTTTTTGATATGAAAGAATCTTTAAATGATGACTATAAAGTAATTAAAAAACTTAAGGAGCATACAGAGCTAGCTTTAATGGAGAGTAAAACAGCTGTATTAGATTGGGATTTTATAGATAATAGTTTTTATATCTCTTCTGTATGGAAGAATATGCTTGGGTTTACAGAGAATGAATTACCAAATAATATTATGAGCTGGAAAAGAAGAGTCCATAAAGACGATAAAAAAGAGGTTTTTTCTTCATTGAAAAAATCTATTTTAGAGAGAAAAGAAATTTATGAAAATATACATCGTCTTAAAAAGAAAAATCAAGAGTGGATTTGGGTATTAGGTAGAGCAAAAATTATTTACAATAGTGAGGGTAAAGCTATTCGTATGATAGGTACACACACCGATATTACACAAGAGAAAGAGTTACAGCTTAAGTATGCACAACAAGCACAGATTATTGATCAAGTACATGATAGTGTAATCTCTATGGACTTTTCAGGTGTTATTCAGAGTTGGAATATGGGTTCTCAAGTACTTTTAGGGTACACAGCTCAAGAGGCAATAGGTAAAAATATAAAGCTTATTTATGCTGATAATGATTTTGATGAACTTTGTAACAATATTGATATGTTAAAGTCTAAAGGTAAACATCAATCTATTATAAAATTACATAAAAAATCTAATGAAAAAGTTGATGTTGAACTCACACTCTCTTTACTTAAAAATGAGAAAGATAATGTGATAGGTATTATCGCTTATGCTAAAGATATTACAACGCGTATCGAAGCTGAGTTAGCACTCAAAGAGCAACATAAGTATTTGCAGTCTGTTTTAAATGGTGTTAATGACCCTATTATGGTGATAAAAGAGGACTATAGCGTTGAGCTTATGAACAATAAGATTAAAGAGAATATGAAGAGTTCAAATATAGCAGATTTGTGTAGTCCAAAATGTTATGAAGTATCTTATGGAAGAACTCTTCCTTGTGATGGAAGTTCACACCCCTGTCCACTAAAAAAAGTGATGGAGACAAAAAAACATTACAGCGTAGTACATAAATTATTAGATAAAAAAGGCAATACAGAGTATTTGGAACTCTCTGCAACTCCTCTTTTAGACTCTAAAGATAACTGTATTGGTATTATAGAGTCTGCTAGAGACATTACAGAGCATGTTGAAGTACAAAACAACTTACGTAAAGAGAAACATAAGCTTAGTTATAAAGCTTACCATGATTCACTTACAGGGTTACCAAACAGAATGCTTTTTAATGATAGACTAAAAGATGGTATTGAAAAATCAAGATTTAACAATAGTAGATTAGCACTATTTTTTATAGATTTGGATCACTTTAAAGAGATAAATGACACACTAGGTCATGCCATAGGTGATGAGGTACTTAAAACCGTAGCTAAGCGTTTTAAGACAGTCTTAGAACCTCAAGATACACTTGCACGTTTAGGTGGAGACGAATTTACCATAGTCATAGAAGATATACCTAAAAGTAGAGATATCTCTTTACTTGCAAAGAAGATAGTAGGTACATTAAGCAAACCTATGCAGATAGAAGGTGAGGAGATAATAATCTCTTGTAGTATAGGTATTAGTTATTATCCTGAAAACTCAAATAATGCAGATGAGATGATAAAATATGCAGACGAAGCGATGTATGAAGCAAAGAGTTCAGGTCGTAATAACTTTAAATTTCATAGTATAGATTAGTATCGTTGAAGGGGTAACCCCCTCAAAGACACTTTAAATACAGCTGTTGTTTGCAGTAGGTGATTGTTCTATATAAATAGATTGTGAAGGGAAAGCAAATGAAGCGTTATTTCCCTCAACTATTTTCATGATTTTTAAATGAATATCTTCACGTATCTCTAGGTAAATCGCCCAGTTTGCAGTGTTTGTAAATGTGTAGATAAAAATGTTAAGTGTACTCTCACCAAAAGAGTCAAAGTTAACCATAAGTGAGTCCTCTTGTGAGATACCTTTATGGTCTTGAAGCATATGTTTAATATCTTTGATAATTTGTGAGATTTGATCGCTTGTAATACCGTATGTCAGCCCAATATGCATTTTGATACGTCTAATACCTCTTCGTGAAAAGTTCTCTATAGGATTATTTGCCACAATGTGATTGGGAACAGTAATCAAAGATTTTTGAAAAGAGCGTATTTTAGTAGTTCTCATACCTATGTTCTCTACCGTTCCCTCTACACCTTTGACTTTTATCCACTCACCAATACGTATTGACTTATCTGCAAGAAGGGAGAAAGAACCAAAAAGGTTAGCAGCAGTATCTTTTGCAGCTAAGGCAAAAGCTAGCCCCCCTATACCTAACGAGGCAACAAGTGCAGTAACATTAATACCCCAAACTTGAAGCATAGCACCTAAACCTACTCCCATAATAAGTATTTTTACTATCGCTAAAACAAAGTTACCCATCTCTTTAGAGAGTTCATTGTTGAACTTACCTATAAGGTTGTAAACAGCCTCACGTAGTGCTTCTACAATAGAGAGTACAGCCCAAAAAACTGTATAGACAACCATGGTATTTAAAATATTTTTAATAAATTGTGTCTCTTTAAATATAAGTAAAAAGAAGAGATGAAGTGCCACAATAATAAATGTAAAACGTAATGGTTGCTTCAACGCAGAGATAATACGGTCATCGTAATAGCTTTTTGTATATTTAGTAAGATTTTGTAAAAATATAATAACAACAAGTGTAAAAAACTTTCTCAATACTAGTACAAATAAAAATACTGCTACTGCTAAAATAAAATTTGCAAGAGGAATATCAAAAATAATTTGTTGAAAAAAATCACCATATTTAGAGGTATATACTGGGGTAAGCCAGTGTTGCACAACATCTGCTAATCCTAAATCTAAATCATTAATTACATCCAATACTTCAGTTGCATTGACCTCGGGAGATACTGTTTTTGGCATATTTTATAATTCCTTTATGTTTTATACACAATATTATAGTAAAATTTTGTTAGTAAAGGGGTTTAACATGATTCAAAGAAATTTTTTACTATTTTTAATAGTAGGGTTTATAACTACACAAGCAGTAGCAACTGTAGATACCATCAATTATAAGGCTACATTTGGGATTTTTGGTACAGTAGGTAAGCTATATACAAAGATTACTAAAAATACAAATACCTATAAGATAGAGACTAAAATAAAGGTAATGGGAACCGCAAAATTGTTACTTAATGGACAAAAAGAGACCCACATCTCTAAAGGTCACATAGTCAATGGACTTATGGTAAGTGATAGCTATATTTCTATACAAAAAAGTAAAAGTAAAACCATACGAAAAGAGTATATTTTCAACCATAAAACTAAAGTGATTACTAAAGTATATAAAAAATGGAAAAATGGTAAGCTTGTTAAAAATAAAACTAAAAATCTAAAGTTTTACACAAAAGATGACCTGCTTACGCTCTACTTTAATTTAGGTAAATCAGTCACCACAAGGGGTAAAAAATACAACTTTAGAGTGGCTGGGCTAGAAAAACAAAATGGAAAAGTACAGATAACCATTCCTAGTAAAAAACAAGAAGCACCCTATGTTAAAGATTTAGGTAAGGGAGCTAGTTTGTATGCTAAAGCTTTTATTTATCAAAAAAACTTTAGAAAGAAAAAAGGAGATATACTTATCTCTCTTGCATCTGATGGCTATATTCAAAAGTCTGTGATTAAAGATATTTTACTCTATGGTGATGCCAAAATAGAACGTATTAAGTAAGTTGAGTATCTGTAGTATTGATAAACTATGCTACACTTCGCAAAAAGTCAGGATAAATGATTTGAAACAGATGATTAAAAATATGGATAGAGGTATCCTTCTTATGTTGTTAGCCTCGTTTAGTTTTGCTGCTATGGGTGGTTTTGCTAAGGTGGTGAGCCAAGTTTTGCCTCCTGTAGAAGTCACATTTTTTAGAAATATTTTTGGTGTGCTTTTAGTAGGAATAGCTATATGGAAAGTTCCATTAAAGCAGACAGGTGGAAAACCACTTTTACTGCTTTTCCGTGGTTCTATGGGCTTTGCTGCACTATTAGCATACTTTTACATTATGGCACATATACCACTTGGTGAAGCGGTAACCTATAACAAAACTTCACCCATCTTTGTAGCAATATTTGCTTATCTATTTTTAAATGAAAAGTTACATAAAAATGCACTTTTTGCTATCGCCTTAGGATTTATTGGTATTGTACTTGTTGCTCAACCTCAAGGGGGTTCATTTGACAAGTATGACATATTAGGTATCTTTTCTGGGATAGGGGCAGCATTGGCATATACCTCAATTAGAGAGTTAAGAATGTACTACGATACGAGAGCTATAGTTATGTCTTTTATGGCAGTAGGAACAGTCGCACCACTTTTTCTTATGCTTATTACTCCCTATGTAAGTGTATCAGATGATTTTGACTGGATGTTTGCAGAGTTTGTTATGCCTCAAGGTGTAGAGTGGGGATATGTTACTGCTGTAGGTATTTTTGCAACTATTTCTCAACTACTCATGACTAAGGCGTATGAGTTGACAAAAGCAGGAATAGTAGGAACCATAAGTTATAGCAATATTGTCTTTGCAGTAGTTATTGGAGTAATTTTAGGTGATCCCGTACCTGATATTTGGACAGTTTTGGGTATAATCTTGGTTATATTGTCTGGGCTACTTGTAGCTTTTTCAAAAAAGAATTGATAAATAAAATTAGAAAAAAACAAAAGGAATCATAGATGACAACAGTAGAAGGTAACCTCCAAGTAGATAAGAGTAAAAAAGTAGCGATAATTAATGCAAGATTTAACCACTTTATTACAGATAGACTTGTAGAAGGTGCAGTAGATGCGTATGCTAGACATGGTGGAAATGCAGATGATTTAGATCTTATTTTAGTTCCAGGTGCATTTGAAATTCCTCTTGCATTAGATAAAGCATTTGCTTCAGGAAAATACGATGCTATCTGTTGTTTAGGTGCAGTTATTCGTGGTGCTACACCACATTTTGATTATGTATCAGCTGAGGCAACAAAGGGTGTGGCTTCTGTGACACTTAAACATGCTAAACCAGCAACTTTTGGTGTACTTACTGTAGATAGTATCGAACAAGCTATCGAAAGAGCGGGTACAAAAGCAGGTAATAAGGGTGCAGAAGCGATGGTAGGACTTATAGAACTTATCAACTTATACTCTGAACTAGACTAAACAAGACAAAGGAAAGAAATGGCAACAAGACACCAATCACGTACAGCAGTTGTAGGACTACTGTATGCGTATGACTTAGGAAATGAAAATATTGGAAACTTTAAAGATGATATTTTAGAAGAGGGTAAAATCCGTAATAAACAAAGAGAGTTTTCACACGGACTTTTTGATGGAACTATTGAAAACCTAGAGTTACTTGATAAAGAGATTATCTCACATCTTAAAGATTGGGATTATGAAACTGTAGGAAAAGTAGAAAAAGCCATTATGAGATTGGGTGCTTATGAAATAATTATTGCTAAAACAGATAGAGCTATCATCATCAACGAAGCAGTAGAACTAGCAAAAGAGCTAGCAGATGAAAAAGCACCACAGTTTATCAATGGTGTGCTTGACTCAATAGGTAAAGAGAAATAGGGTAGGTAGAACTACCTTATATTACGAATATATGGAGAGTGATTTGACAACAACCATGCCAAAACGTATGACTATAGACGAAGCTGTAGAGCTTATTGAACATGCTGATTTGAAGACTTTAGGGAAGATGGCACTTGCACGTAAGAAGCAGATGCACCCTAAAGGTGTAACTACTTTTGTGGTAGATAGAAATATTAACTATACTAATATCTGTTGGGTAGATTGTAAATTTTGTGCTTTTTATACGCACGAAAAAAAAGAAGATGCCTACATACTTACTTTTGATGAGATAGACCATAAGATAGATGAACTTTTGGCTATTGGAGGAACACAGATACTTTTTCAAGGTGGTGTACACCCTAAACTAGAGATAGAGTGGTATGAAGAGTTAGTAGAGCATATCTCTAAGAAGTATCCACAAGTGACTATTCATGGTTTCTCATCTATAGAGATAAACTACATCGCTAACCGCTCCAATATAAGTATCTCTGAAGTGTTAACACGTCTTAAAGCTAAAGGACTTAGCTCCATTCCTGGTGCAGGTGCAGAGATACTCTCAGATAGAGTACGAGATATTATTGCGCCTAAAAAGCATGACAAAGATGAGTGGTTAGAGGTACATAGACAAGCCCATAAACTAGGTATTAAGTCAACAGCTACTATGATGTATGGTACGGTAGAAACAACACGTGAGATTGTTAAACATTTTGACCATATACGTAGGCTACAAGATGAAACAGGTGGATTTAGAGCCTTTATCATGTGGTCATACCAGAGTGATAATACAGAGCTTAAAAGAGAACTACCTATGCTTACTAAGACAACATCAAACCAGTATCTGCGTTACTTAGCTGTTGCAAGACTTTTTTTGGACAATGTACCAAATATACAGAGTTCATGGGTTACCCAAGGAAGCTACATCGGGCAAATGGCACTGCTTTTTGGAGCAAATGACTTAGGTTCTACTATGATGGAAGAGAATGTTGTCTCTGCTGCAGGAGCTAAAAATGAGATGAACCAAGATGAGATGATAAGACTTATTCACGATATAGGTGAAAATCCTGCTAAACGTAATACTGCTTATGAGATTTTAGAGAGGTTTGAGTAGATGAAAAAAATATTAATATTGTTAATAGTATTACAAGGAGTGTTAATGGCTGAAATAGTTGAAAAGATTAAGATAAAAGATGCGATGGTACCTATGGTATTTGAAGAGGGAAAGTATATTCCTATTGTTTCCATGCAACTTGTATTTAACAACTCTGGACACTTGAGTAACACTAAAGATGGTTTAGCTGATATGTCTGCAAAGTTGTTCAATGAGGGTACAGCTAAAGAGGGAAGTGTAGGGTTTGCAACAACACTAGATGCCCACGCAATAGAGATAGGTACCCATGTAGGTAGAGAGAGTTTAGTGATAGAAGTCTCTGCACTTAAAGCTGAGTTCCCTTATGCAGTAGAGAGACTCAAAGATTTACTTAAAGACCCTAACTACACACAAGATGCACTCAATCAGATAAAACATCAAAAAGTTGGGTGGATTACGCAAAAAAAGAGTGACTTTGACTATATCGCAGCTTCTAAACTTAGGGAGATACTTTTTAAAGGTACTGCACTAGCAAAACCTTATGATGGAACACTAGAGAGTATTAAGAGTATAGAGCTTGAAGATATTAAGCAATTTGTGAAAACACATGTAGGTTACAACAACGCTGTAGCTGTAGTAGGTGGAGATATAAGTCTTGATGAAGCCAAAAATTACACAGAGTCACTTTTAGCTATCTTACCAAAAGTTGAACTCACTACCATTGAAGTGTTGCAAGTCTCTAACAAAAAAGAGACAGTACTCCTAGATGAAGAGACACAACAAGCTTACATCTTTTTTGGTTCACCTTTTAACTACTCTTACAAAGATAAAGAGCAGTACAAAGCAAAAATAGCTGAGTATTTACTTGGTGGAGCAGGGTTTGGTTCTCGTCTTATGGAGGAGATACGTGTAAAAAGAGGGTTGACTTATGGGGTGTATGCTTCTTTAAGACGTACAAAATCTGCTTCTTACCTAAGTGGATACATGCAGACAAAACTCAGTACACAAACTGAAGCTAAAGGGCTTATCCAGAGTGTAGTAGATGAATTTGTTGCTAAAGGTATCACCCAAGATGAGCTAACTTCTGCAAAGCAGTTTCTTGTAGGAAGTGAACCTCTACGTACTGAAACACTCTCCCAAAGACTAAGCCGTGCTTTTAATGAGTACTACTATGGACGTACTTTAGGTTTCTCAAGAGAACAACTTAAAAAGATAGAATCTGTGACATTAGAAGAGATGAATAGCTTTATTCTCTCTCATAAAGAGTTATCTGAACTCTCCTTTGCCATCGTTACAAAAACAAAATAGTATGTCAATTTGACATACTTTTTTCACTCTTTTTCAAATTTTTGTATAATACACAGATAAAAGGAGTAGATATGGAAGAGGCAAAACAACTATTTACAAAACTTAAAATCTATTCACTGTTAGATTTGGCACTTATTATTCCTACTTCATACAACGATACAACACTCTCTAAGTCACTAGTTTTAGGTCAAGTACATACACTTGAAGCTAAAGTTATTGAGAGTAGTGTTTACGGAGGAAAATTGCGTGTTACCTTTACTTTAACAGACTCAGGAAGACGTTTAAGTTCTACTTTTTTTAGGTCAACACCCTACCATCATAAACAGTTTAGTGTAGGTTCTTCTCATGTGATACAGGGTAAGTTGGAGGAGTACAAAGGTTACTTACAAATGTCTCAACCCAAATCTATTAAACAGATAGGAAAGATAACACCTAAATATAAAACCGTTTTAAAAGAGTCTAGTATTGCTTCACTTATGGAGTGTTACATTACAGAGAAAAACCTCTACAATGAGGGGTTAGACTCTAAAGAAGTAGCTACACTTATGCTTTTGCATTTTCCTAAAAGTATAGATGAGATTTATGAAAACAACAGCTTAAAGGGTGAGTTAAAAGATAGACTTAAATTTATTGAAGCGTTTAATCATCTAAAAAAACTACAAGGTAAAAGGGTAGATTTTCCTGCAATAAGAGCATTAAATGGTGATATTGAACCTTTTATCTCAAACTTGCCTTTTACACTAACAGCTGAACAGATGAGTGTTATTTCTGATATTAGAAAAGATGTAGCCAAAGAGGATAAAGCATGTAAACGTATGGTAGTTGGTGATGTTGGTTCTGGTAAGACTATGGTTATTTTGGCTTCGGTGATGATGGCATACCCTCATAAGAGTATTTTGATGGCACCAACCTCACTACTTGCTCTACAGCTTTATGAAGAGGCGTATAAACATCTTCCCTCATGGGTTAAAGTGGCTTTAGTCATGCAGGGTAGGGACAAGGGTGACTATGTAGAGGCAGATTTTGTTATCGGTACGCATGCACTCTTATATAAAGAAGATTTACCTAGAGCTTCTTTGGTTATGGTAGATGAACAGCATCGTTTTGGTACACAACAAAGACAGAGTTTAGAGACGCTAGTTAGTTCGCAGACTCATAAAGCACACTTTATACAGTTCTCTGCAACCCCCATACCTAGAACCCAAGCGATGATGCAGTCTGAACTTCTTGATGTTAGTCTTATTACTACAACTCCTTTTGAACGTGAAGTTTTAACACAAACCATAAGCAAAGAGGATTTTCCAGATTTATTAGGGCATATAAAAGAGGAGATAGCTCAAGAGCATCAAGTGCTTATTATCTATCCTTTAGTTGAGGCTAGTAGTGAAGTACCGTATCAGTCTTTAGAGGAGAGTAGGGGGTTTTGGGAAAAGAAGTTTAAACAGGTCTATGTAACCCATGGTAAAGACAAACATAAAGAAGAAGTACTCTTAAAGTTTAGAGAAGAGGGGAGTATCCTTTTAGCAACTACCGTGGTAGAGGTAGGTATCTCACTTCCAAAGCTTACACTCATCGTTATAGTAGGTGCAGAGCGTTTAGGATTGGCAACACTACATCAGTTAAGGGGAAGAGTAGGACGTAATGGTTTAAAGAGCTGGTGTTACCTCTACAGCAATAAAAAAGAGAACTTTAGACTACAGCAGTTTACACAGACCACTAACGGTTTTGACATCGCTAAGTTAGATTTGAAGTTTCGTGACAGTGGTGATATTTTAGATGGTACTATCCAGAGTGGTCAAAAGTTTAAATGGCTAGATATGGCTGAAGATGAAGAGGTTGTGGCGTATGCCAAAAAAAGAGTTAAAATAAAAAAAGAGTTAAAATAAAAAAAGAGTTAAAATAAAAAAAGAGTTAAAATAAAATCGCAACTAACTACTACGTACTAGAGTAGGGTACTCTAGTACGTAGGTATAACTATTAATAGAGTCCAAATTTACCATCAGCTCTTTTGTACATAACTCTCATAAGACCTTCAGTGTCATTAAAAACAATAAATTGTCTTTTCTTCTCTGCTTTTAGTGCATCTATTGCTTCATCAAAATCTAGTGGTTTGTGAAGTTCTAAATCCATAGGTACTAACTCAATATCTGCTGTATCTAAGTCCATAACTGCTTCTGCTTCAGTTCCCATATCTTTAAAGCTCATAATTCTATGACCTTTAATCTTATCTGCATGACGTCTTAAAGATTTTTTCATTCGCTCAATAGCAAGATCAATTGCTGTATAAATGTCTTTATCATTCTGAGTAATTACAATAGTATTTCTATCTTTGAGGTTCACTATAAATTCAACAGAAAATCCTTTTTTTTCACTTGATGAAATAACTGTATTGGCTGTAGTGATATCTAGATTATATTTATCTAGTACGTCTATAGCAGCCTCAACATGTGTTTTTATAGATTCAGTGAGTTCAAAATGTCTTCCTGTAATACTTCTTTTCATGATAATTCCTTTAGTTTTAAAGTATGGATAATTAAATCCATACTTAATTGTAACTTAAGAAGCTTAATGAAGGGTAAATGAGAGGGCTAAGAGTTCTCTTGACCTACAATATAGGCATAACCTGTTTCAGGTAGTATATCTATGGCAAAAGTAGTGTCATCTTCCATAGTAAAGGTAAAGGTACATGTTTCGTGCATAACACTAGCATAGTTTGGTTGATCTGAGTTGGAGAAACTCACATGTGGGCGACCTGTGTTATCAAAACCAATGTGTTGAACTCCATCACACCCACCAGTACCTTCTACGGAGATAATCGCATATTTGTTGGTAAGAAAAATACGACTACTAGTATCTAAATCTTCTAAACCTTCACTACATTCACTTGTATTTTCCCAAAAGATAAATTTACCATTAATAGGGTCTAAAGCAGACTCTTCACGTGAGGGTTCTTTTGAGTAGTCAAGATCTGTACCAATAGCCATAAAGAGTCCAGTATCATTGGCACATGATTCTACACTAAATTTCCAAAAGGCTCTTTGCCATTTTGCTTCATTGAATTTATGTTTATTATCTGTTAGTGCTAAATGCTGTGTATAACGTATATCTGATAGTATGCTATCTGCTGCTTCTTGTTTGACATCTCTATCTAATCTAGGTAAAGCTAAAGAAGCAAGAATCCCAAGAACAACGATAACCATAATGATTTCAACAAGTGTAAAAGCGGCTCTATTCATATTAAATCCTTTTTTATATGGCATCATTATATCTTTTGGACTGTACGTCTATGATAGACAATATTAGGTATGTCATTGGTATCAGCAGCACTATTCTCTAAATCTTTATATTTAACATAAGCATCTACAATGATCGTAAGAGGGGTATCTGTATTGGCTACGGTGTCACTTAACTTTCGTGTCCCCTCACAGTCACCCATCTCATCTGATGTACCTATATAGGCTATCTGCACGGTAATATCATACCCTAGTGCAGTATCGCCTACTAGTCCAGTGATAGTGCTTAAGCAGCTAGATCCATTTCTGTCGTTTGCGGTAACTGCCATAACAGCATACTCTGTGTAACTGTTTGCTAAGAGTATAGCTTGTTCCTGTCTGTATTGTGCCGTAGTCTCTTTAACCATCTTACCTGACATATTCATGATAAGAATAGCCACACTTGACATAAGTACAATAATTACAATAGCTGTAATCATAGAGAATGCTTCTCTTTTTAGCTTATAAAATTTCATTAGAATACCGCCTTCTCTTTACATGATGAGATATATGCATTCTCAGATATTTTCTCTTTGGCACAAAGCTTAATACGTATAGTGCTACCTCTACCTTCAAATTTAAAAGTAGTTACATTTTTTAGAAGAAGCTGGTGAGGTACATCATCTTCTATATCTACACCTACTACAGGGTCAAAAGTATAGTAGAGTCTCAACTCCTCCTCTTCAACAACAAGTGCATAAGATGTCCAAGCTAGTTTATATCGTTCTGCAATACGTAATGCATTATCTTCTAGTGTTATCATCTCTCCAGATGCACTATCTATAGCATGCGAAGTATTATCATCGTTAGGAAAAAAGATACTAGATTTTTCTATATCTACAACATCATTTGAGAGGTTTTTTATAATAGTATTAGCCAATGCTAAATTTGATCCAGGAGTAGAAATATGTGTCTCATCACTAGCATTTAAATCACAAAAAGCACTCCAACCAGGTTTTCTATTGTTATCTGCTGAGATAGCATTAAAGCTCTCTTTATCACTTCCTACCCATTGTAATACAGTATAGTCTTGAGAATCATTACTCATAAGTGTATCGATATTTTCATTATCTGAGTTTCTACTTTTACGACGTACTATTGTATCTGGAATAGCATATTTTAAACGGTTGACCATTTGATTAAGTGCAAGTTGGGTTTTTATGGAGGCACGATGTTGTGCTCTTTGAACAATGTAGTTTTCATATACTTTAGCGATTATCTCTGCACCTATTGAAGAGATAATTCCTAAAACAATAATAACAAAAATAACCTCTATCATAGAAAATCCAAGTCTATTTTTAAAATTTTTCATGACTAAAATACCTTCTCTTCTAGTTTGTATCCACCTATGTTACAAGAAAAAGCACGAAGTACAATAGTTTTGTTAAGCTCTTCAATATCACTTGTACTTGTGAGTGTAACTGTAATTTCTTTTATGTTTGTTGTAGCAGCATTAGCTTGAAATGGTATAAAATTGATAGTATGTCCATTACTATATCCCCCATCTACATTATCTGATATATAGGAAATTTCTGTTTTTATATTAATGGTATCTTTTTCAATGTAATCTGTATCGGTACTACTACCTACAAGAGTAAGTGAAATACTACCTACAAAATCATCAATATCATCTTCTTCATTATTGTCATTGCTATCCATTGCAAGTAGTGTACTTGCATTTAATTCACTACTGTTTGAATCTGAAATAAGGAAGGTTCGTTGACTAGCATCTGGTGTCCCTACACGTCTTTCTGAATCTCCCGATTCATCTAAGTCAGTATGTCCATTTGTGACATGTAAAATAGGAGGAATATACATTTCATCTGTATCATTCTCATCCCACGCATAACTCATGATAATAGCCATACGTGTAGATGCTTCGTTTATCCCTTCTTGTTGAATGGCAACAGTACTGCCTTTCCCCGCGGTACTTATAAGTAGAGGTGCGGACATCATAGCAATGCCCATTATGACTATAGCAAAGATAAGTTCTACCATTGCTACAGCAGGGCGAAATTTTTTGCTATATATCATTTACCACTCCAATCGTCTATTTTTATTTGTATTGGTTGAGCCACCTACAACGTGACCTGTTTTACCGTGACCTGCCCATCCTGACTGACCTGTAAATTTCACTCTGTAAAATCTTGAAGGTGCTTTTGTCGCATTTGTTGGGTTATAGATAAGCCATCTATCTGTATAGTTTACAGATGCATAGGTGTTCTCTTTGTCATAAGCTACTAACTTCACTGGTACTATTAATGGAGGGTTAGCATCTCCTCTACTTATCACTGTTGAATCATTTTCACCTTTACTCATAATAGAAATATTAGTTGTACTTATGGCACTTCTTGGTGTACTTGCTACTTCAATATTTCCATCTTTATTTGTTTGGTTGTCATGATCTAATGATTTCCACCAATTTTTCTCATTAGTTTGAGCATATTTTGCCATAATCCCTCTATCTTGACATTTCTGATAACCAAGGTTACAGTAGATAACTGTAGAGATAGGTGTTTTCATAGATGCCTCTGCTGTCTGATAATACTCTTGTGCAGGTTTTACTCTACCATAGAAGAAGTTTACCGTTTTATCTATTGTTTTCTTTCCAAGAATTTTATGGTTATTTAGACCCTCTACATAAAGTGTATTTGGTTGAGTAGTATAACCAATGCTAAAGTTATTCATTTTAACAGATATAGGGTTCATAGGCGTATTGTTTGTACGTGGATAGTTGTATCCTAAGTCCATTGTTATACTACCATTCATCTCTTTCGCAAAATACTCTTTACCTTGTGTAATAATATTATCAGTTCTAAGTTCATGATTCTCTCTTTCTCTATATACAGTACTACTACCGTTATTGTCCATAATATCATAAGCAAAAGTATTGTTTTCGTCTGCATCAAATGTGTAACTATAATCTAATAACATATCAACATCTTCTGCATAACAGTTGTTTACAAAGTTTGTTAATCTTTTATGGTCATAACTCATTGCACTGAAACTACCTTGAACATTATAAGACATATTTTCATCTATACCATTTGGATAGAGTGATTTATCTAGTGTATTGATATATACAAATTTTCCATTTTTAGATGTTGCACTTAATCCATTAACATTTATATCAAAAGGGTAACTTTGGATATATACTGGTTTATATACATCACCATCTATACTACTTGTTGTACAACCTGCTTTAGCTGGTGCATTGGCTGAAGAAGTAGAGTTTACTATACAGTCAGGAGTTGAACTTGATATAAAGTGAGCACTGTTGTGGTGTTGTGTAAAGTTAATGTCCCAATCGAATTTTGTCCACTCATCATCTACAATTTTAAATACATATTCACCTACATTGTCAAGTGTATCGTGACTATCTTGCCATGTATTCAATGGACTAGGGTTAGTATTCATACCATGTAGAACAAAGAATGTCATATTTCTATCTTCTGGAACATTACAATCTGAGACATCTCTATCTGAACTAGGACTCCATTGCATAAATGCACGTTTAAGTTTATCGCTTGAGTCAAATTTTTGAATGTATCCTTTTACAGGGTTTTCATTTTTAAAATTCGTAGCATTGATTTCAAATTTGTATGGATACCCTACAACAAGGTTAACTGGTGAATTTTGACTTCTTGCTTTGTCTGTATTGTTTGCAAAATCCACATTATCTGTAGCATTGTTATCATCACTTAGTGAGATTTTGATAGATTTAGGTCTAATAGCAAAGTTGTCACGTGAACATACATAGGTTAAGTCATAACCATAAATACACTCCATACATTGTGCTAACTCAGTACTATCTAACCCTGCTCTTCCTGCATTACCACAGTATTGTGGGATTTTGTCGGTACTGTTAGGGTTACCATCTATATCTTGACCACAATTTCCAGCTCCTGCACCTACATCAAGTCTTACTAAGTCAGGGAAGTTCTCAACCTCGTAACAAGGTGCATGTTGGTTTCCTCTACATGTACTAGGTGTAAGCTTGATAAGACTATCTGTTCCTACGTTTGTAGATGAAACTCTAAAGGCAGTGTTTCTACGTGCAACATCATAGAAGTCTTCAGGAGAGTCTATCGTTACATCTTCATGAAGTATAGCATCAGATACTAGCCCCATGTTTATAGCATTAGCAATAACATCATCTGTAAAGTCTGTTTTGTCTGTGTTATCTAAAACAACCCATACACGTGGTGTTAAACTTCTCTCAGGCTCTTGACAAGAAGTTTGTGTTTCATGGTAAGAACCAGCATCTATAAGCTCTACTGCAACAATAGTACTTACAGTTTTTGCTGTATCTGTGTTGTTGATGTCGTAAGATTTTACTTCAAAATCATCTACACGTCTTGCTACTTGTGTGTAGAGGTTGTATTTGTTTAAGTTTTTATGTTGAACATTAAATGCACCTAGTATTGGTGAATATGAGAAGTCACCCTCTACACATAGAGGAATATCACTATTTACTTTTTGGTTACTGTATGGTGGTAACTCAAGTATAGTTCCATCTGGCATTTTAAATGTTGCAGTGTAGTTTAAGTATGCATTGATTGGCATATCTATATGGTACTCTTTAGGGTCAAGGTTGTAGTAAAGGTAGAAGTCTTCATCTCCTCCTACAGGTCCAATAGGTATATCTGTAATAGAAGATTCATTTGAACTTCTAGGTGTTACATCTTTACGTCTATTTTCATCATTAAGTATCACTTGAGTTGTACTGTCTATATAGCTAGCTTGTAGTGTGTCTATATCTTTAACACTTACACTCATATTTGTAATAGTAAAGTCAGAGTTTTCTCTGTTTTTAAGGTAGAGAGAAACAGTAATAGGATTTTGTGAAAAGAGTGAACCCTCTAATCTTGGATCTTTACTACCATCATTCTCTTCTGTAAAGTAACTACCATCTTGTTTGTAAGAGTAGTCATAACAGAGATCAGGACGTATTAGCTCAGCAGACATAATAAAGTATGAAGGTGTATAACGGTCTCCACCACTACGAGGCTTTAGTGTAGCTTTTGTCTCAAGAGGGTTAAGTACATCTTCAAGCTCTAGTACTTTAAGGTCAGTTCTTAGACTTGTTATAGGGTCAGTAAGGCTTCTTTCAATACTACTAGATATTGTAGAATCAAACAGAGAGTTCTCTGGGTTCTCTTGGTTTAGAATCTCTGTAACTTCACCTGCTTCATTGACTACTTTTAACTCATTTTCACCGTTATCCCCATCCATAGCAAACATTGCAAGTTTAGAGTTAATAGGTAGTGTTTTGGATGTTAAGAAACCTTCCATCACTAAGTCTTCATCAAAATGACTATTTACAGTAGCATATCCATCAAAGAGGGTAATGTTTCTAAACTTCTCATCATCTTTAGTGTAGATAACCACAAGACTCCATGCAGCATAGTTACCATGGTTACCACTACTTCCTTCATCTATCCCTTGGTGAGATTTGATATCGGCTACATAGTAGTCACCATTTGGATTGTTTATATCTATAAGAGAGGTAACATCTTTAAAACCAGCATAACCTAGTTGGTAGTAGTCAAAACCTCTTGCATTCCCACCACTTCCTTGTCTATCTGCTCTTACTGTCTGGTAGCTACCATTTGGAGTTTTAAACTGTACTTCATCTGCACCATAAGTGTCTCCGATTTCTGCAAAGTTAAGTTGCATATGACTACCAAAGGTAGGTTTACCTGAAATAGTTTGGTCATCCATAAAGTCTGTATTTTGGTTAGAGTTATGTACCACTCCTTGCCAGTAGAGACCTGCAAATACCACAGTAGCATCACTAGGGATGTTTAGTGTAGATTTAGTTGAGTTAACTGTTGTGTCATTGCTATCTATGTTTAAGAACTTAGATGGTCTGTCATTACTGTAAGAAGCGTAACACTCTCCTGTCCAAGGCTTATGTTTATCGTTACTGTGTAGTGTACACTGGTTACTGTTACCGATAATGGCATAGTTACCTGTAATGTTTCTTGTATGTTTAGGGTTTCTTATCGTAAATGGACGGTCTGCACCATCTCCTATTTTTTCAGGGTCACAAGATTTTACTGCACCACGGTACTGGTTACCATCTCTTGTGTAGTAAGCGTAAAGGTTACTACTGTTAAGACAAGACATTGCAAAAAGAGCTTTTGTTGCGATAGAAGCATCATCTTGATCCGTATCAATATCATCGGCAAAATAGAAGGCGGTAGTACTACCAAGCATTCCCATGGGTCCCATTTCTATATTACTCTCTTGATTACAGTCTCCAGATGGGCTTATACTACAATCTCCAGCCATAGTACCACCCATACCGTTCTCTTCGTAAAAGACACTAACATTAGAGAGGCTTTGCCCCTCAGGGTTGATATTTTTTAGTGGATAAGCCGTTGTACAACCTATACCACCTTTACATATACCCATATCCATACACATCCTACCTGCGTAAGTATTGTCTTCATAACAGAGGTCATCGGCATTTTCGTAGATAATAGGAGGGTTAGGGTCAATAACACTTATACTAACAGTCACTACTTCAGAGTCGTCGTAGCCATCATTTACTTTAAATGTAAAGCTGTCATCACCTACAAAGTTAATGTTTGGTGTGTAGGTGAGGTTAGGTGCAGTACCAGTAAGTGTACCGTACATTGGTTCATCTACAACTATAAAGGTTAGTGGGTCATTCTCTTGGTCAGAACCAGTAAGCACGATGTCAAGAGAGCCATTTTTGTCAAGTGCTACATTTTGAGCATCTGCAACAGGTGCTGTGTTGTCTCCACGTACTACATCTATAATCACAGTATCTGTAGCAGTAGCACCATCATCATCTGTAACAGTAAGGGTAATAATGTGTTCACCCTCGGTTAAGTCACTTACAGTTGGGTTTACTCCTGTAGCTAACTCTGTTCCATCTTCACTCCAGCTGTAAGCTGTGATGTTTCCATCGGAGTCATTACTTTCACTTCCATCTAGGGAAACATCTACACCTAAAACAACAGTCTGAGCTGGACCTGCTTCTGCTATAGGAGCTTCGTTGTCTTTAGCATTTACTTTAATGTTTACGATATCTGATGATTTTAAACCACCATTATCTGTAACAGTAAGGTTAATATCATACTCTCCTGTAGCTAAACCAGTTAAATCAGGGTTTACACCTGTCCATACGGTTGTACCGTCAGTCCAGCTATAGTCTGTAATATTACCATCACTATCTGTACTTCCGTTACCATCAAGGATAATCTGATCACCTATGTTATATCTTTGGTCATCTCCAGCATCGGCTACTGGAGGTACGTTATTAGCAGAAAGAATAGTGATAATAACAGTATCTGTTTCTGTGGCATTATCATCATCTGTTACGGTAAGGGTAATAGTGTGTTCACCTTCACCAAAATCTGCTTGCGTTAAGTTAGGGCTTATACCTGTCCATGTGGTTCTACTATCTGTCCAAGAGTAGCTAGTGATACTTCCATCACTGTCTGTACTTCCACTACCATCTAGTGTAAGTTCAAAGGTGTCATCCTCACTTAATGTTACCTCTTGGTTAGGACCTGCATCTGCAACTGGTGGTACATTTGCAGCAACGTTTATTTTGATAATTACTGTGTCAGTAGCAGTAGCACCATCGTCATCTGTAACAGTAAGTGTAAAAGTATGGTCACCTTCAGCTAAACCACTAACAGTTGGCGTTGCACCACT